>Ga0326727_10000277_pt1 | contig 217220 bp, 161 predicted proteins | sample MB2enrmetagenome_FD_207643 | JGI IMG/M metagenome (GOLD analysis project Ga0326727, IMG submission 207643) | Lab enriched peat soil microbial communities from McLean, Ithaca, NY, United States - MB29MY | ecosystem: Environmental > Terrestrial > Soil > Wetlands > Peat | place: USA: New York... | reverse complement strand
TGGAACTCCGAGGAGCGCGCACACCGTGGGCGCGATGTCAATTAATCGCGCGATGGCGTTGATCCGCTTCCCGGCATATCGGTGATCCGGGAACCGAATGATCAGGGGGACGCGGGTGGTGCTGCGATAAAGCATAAAACCGTGGGTCTGCTCACCATGCTCGCCCAAGCCTTCACCGTGATCGGCAGTGATGACAAGTAGGGTGCGGTTCGCAACGCCTTGGCGCACCAGGTCTTGCCAGAGCTTCCCGATCAGGTCATCCACATAAGCGAGTTCTCCATCGTAGAATCGCCCCGGGAAGCGGGCTCGCCAAGGCGCTGGTAAGAGATAAGGACCGTGCAGGTCATAGAAGTGGACAAACACAAAAAAGCGATGGGAACCGTGGTCTGCCATCCATTGCGCCGCCGCTGCCTGGACTTGGTCGCCTCGAATCTGAATGGTGCCGGGGTCCGCCCCGGCGTACCGATGCAGAGGGAATTCTCCCCAGTATTGATCGAATCCGCGCGCCAGGCCGAAGCGCCGATCCAGGATGAAAGAGCCGATGAATGCCGCGGTTTGGAATCCCTGGGCCTGCATCTGTTCGGCCAGCGTCGGGACTGAGGAAGGCAGCACCTCTCCGTTCTCACGTATGCCGGTTGCCGGCGGATACCTGCCGGTGAAAAGTGACGTATGGGCCGGTAAAGTCAGCGGGACAGGCGTATAGACCTCCTCGAAAACAACTCCATCCCCTGCCAGCCGATCCAGGGCGGGAGTAATGGAACGGTATCCATAAGAGCCGAGGTGGTCAGCGCGCAGAGTATCGATGGAAATGAGAAGGAGATTCCACTGAGGATTTGCTTGATCCTGTGCCCAAGCCGGTTGGAAAGGGAGCAGGAGTGCCCAGAAAGGCAAAAGGAAGTAAGCGAACGATTGCGGGGGGTTCACGGCATCCTACCAGGTTCCGGGTCTGGTGCTTCGTCGTCGACTTTGGAGCCCGGTACGTCGTTTATTGGCAGACCTCGCACAATATGCGTGTGCTGCTTTATGATATTGGATGCAAGGCGGAGCATTTTTCTCAAAAGTCATCATAAAACAAAAAGCACCAGGTGAGTAGGTATTAAGCTTGATTGACCCGGCGGAATTCTCCGCTGCTCACTTCCAGCGCATTGCGATCTACCACCTCCGCGATGTGACGCACGCGTGAGGCGGAAAAGTTGTTTCTACTGAACCCGGAGAGGGCAAGATTGACCTCAAGGGATTATTGCTCCGCTCCTCATGAACGACTGGGAGGGCTGGCTGGAAATAGAGGAAGAGCCAAATTATCCCAAGCCCTTGGCGAACCTCGAGTTGGTAATGCAAATGTGGCGTCAATATTTAAAAGTGCTCACGGGAGTGTGACGCAGGGGGGCAAGACCCAACGCGGGGAGGGAAAGCCTCTGGCAGGGACGGGGAAGGCGCCCAGCAGCCATCTGAAAGCGAACGCACTCTCCTTGAGCGACGCCATCGTCCTGGGATTGGCCAGTTCTGCTCCTGCCCAGACCCTGGCCGTGGCGCTGCCGGCGTTGGTGGCGGCCAGTGGCTATGCCGGATTGCTACCCATTGCTTGCGCTTTTGTCCCCATGTTGGGCATTGCCCTTGGCTATCAGCGCCTGAATCGCTGGGAGCAGAGCGCAGGCGCTACTTACACCTGGGTCTCAATAGCCCTACACCCTTACTTGGGCTTCGTGGCCGGTTGGATGATCCTGATGTATTACACTCTCGGCACCACGAGTATGACGGTGCCAGCCGGTATATACACCCTTCAACTGATCGCCCCCGGCGTGGCGAACCATAAGCTGGTCGTCATCGCGGTGGGCAGTTTTTGGAATTTGATGGTAACTTTCCTACTCCTGGCTGGGATCAAAGTCGCCGCCCGCTTTCAACGGGCTTTGGCGGTCTTCGAATACCTGGTGCTCTTCTTCTTTGCCCTACTCGGCAAAAGAGCGCTGATGTCGGGACACGCTGCGGCGCGGGTTGGACCTGCATGGTTCAGCGTCTCTGGCGCTGGTGGGATGAAGGGCTTTTTAGCCGGAATTCTTATTGCGGTGTTTATGTATTCAGGCTGGGACGCCGCGATTTACGTCAACGAGGAAACCAAGGAGAAGGAAGTGAACCCTGGCCGCGCCGCCGTTTCCAGCGTCGTCATCCTGCTATGGGTCTATGCTTCGATCACCTTCGCTTATCAGGGCGTCCTCGACCCAGCAGCATTGCAGAGCTCTGCGGGGAATGCACTCGCCGTAATTGCGGAACGCCTGTTGCCGGGGCCCAGTTCGCTCTTGTTAAGCCTGGTCGTCTTGCTGGGAACGGTCGCCTGCCTCCAGGTCGCGATTGTGTCGTCGTCACGGCTCGGGTTCGCAATGGCGAAGGACCGGGTAATGCCGCGGTTTTTCAGGATCGTTCACCCCAGAACCGGCAGCCCCTGGGCGGTGACCCTGTTCATGGGGGGCATCAACCTGGTTTTCCTGACGCTCACGGCGTTTGAAGCGGGAGGCACACGCGAAGTGCTCTCCAATATCGCCAGCGCTCTTGGCATTATTGCGTCGCTGTTCTACGCCCTCACCGCTATCGCCGCGGTTTGGCAGTATCGAGCAGTGCTGTTCAAGAACCTCGGCAGTTTTGTTCTCGGAGGTCTGTGGCCGGCGCTCGGCGCAATCTCGCTTCTCACCCTCGTGGTGGAGGCGGCCTGGACCCGGGCGGTTTCCACTCCCGTGCTGTGGGCCGGTCTCGGAGCCACCGCCGTGGCTCTGCCCATAGCGTTGGGCATTCACTACATTGGAAAAGTGCCTCTCCTTCGCAGCTCACGCCCAGAACCGGTTCCACTCCCAGACCAGGCGAGATAGGACTCGGCACGAGAGATTTTTCCTTACGAAATGAGGACAGCGGAGTGCAGCCAACCTCGTGCGTGCTAGGCATTGACCTCGGGACCTCGGCAATCAAGCTCCTCGCCGTTTCCCGAAACTGCCACGTGGTGGCACGCGCGCGCGAGTCGTACGCTACGATCTTTACCGCGGCAGGGCAGGCGGAACAGGATTGCCAGCATTGGCTGAAAGCTCTATCCGGAGCGGCGAAGAAGATCGAGTCGCAGATGACTCATAAGGCTCGGGTGGTAGGCATCGCCCTTACAGGCCAAATGCCCACCCTGGTAGTGCTGAACCAACAGCAGCCGGTCGGTCCTGCAATCACCTGGCAAGACAGCCGGGAATATGGATGGGTGAGTGAGCGGGTCGATAATAAACTTCGCCGCCACAATTACCGAAGAAAGGGAGTGCTAATCGACGGGCGCTATCTCGGGCCTATGTTCCAGTATCATTACGGGCCAAAACAGAAAACCGGCAGAATCCTCTCCGCCAGAGATTTCCTGTTCCATGCCCTTACCGGGTTAACAGCCACCGATCCCTCCACAGCTTCCTGACCCTGGCTCACAACGGGGCGAAGATTGCGCGGGCGTTGGTCGAAGGGATGGCCTTCGAGATTCGTCGTTGCCTGGAAGTCTTCGTGGAGGAAGGGCCGCTGTCATTGATACGCGTGGCCGGGTGGATCGCCGACATTCCGCCGGAGTTGCAGATGCTGGCGGATGTCATCGGCTGGCCCGTTCATGCCTTCCATCTGGATTCCGCCTCGGCGATGGGAGCAGCCCTCCTCACCGGACTGATCGATAGCAAGAAATACTTCGCCAACACCCAGCCCACTGTTTTCGCGCCGGGTCAGCGAAACGAGCGCTACGACGAAATTTATGCAAGATACATTGCTCAATTTCCGGCGAACGCAACCAACCGGTCGCTCCATCACTCCCGGACGGTACATTTGCCACTCAGTGCGAAACCCAGGAGCGGGAACAAAGAGGTGCGATAGTTCCGGGCTAGTCTCGCTTTCCATCACCAGCGATCAATCCCAGCGAGGGCTGTGCCAGCACAAACGTCCTCGAAGGGGGAGTCAGGTATTGCACTTCTAAGAGTAGGCCGTTGTACGCCCAAGTATACGATCAGCAGCTTCGGAAACGATAGATCGACGTTGCGACCGAAGTGAATAAGCATGCCTTGTCCGACGCTTCCCGCGGAGTTCTCCCGATCCCTTCCTATTTTCGCATTCCCAAGATGGTCTTGCTTTTGCTGTTTTCTTATGGTATTGATACCATAAGATGAAAAGCGAACCCCAAGGTCCGCAGGCCTCTCGACTCCGCCAACGCAAGTTTGAGTTGGTGCGTCGTTTCCAGCTTCCTGACGATCTGCTTCCGGGCTCGCTTTCCCTCTCGCACCTCCGTTGCGGCAAGCCCACCTGCCATTGCGCGGACGGCCCCCGCCATCCCGTCTGGTCGCTCACTTTCATGGTGCAGGGCAAGAAACAGGTCCAGCACATCCCTAAGGAATGGGTTGAGGACGTCCGCCGCCGCGTGCAAGCCGGGCGCGAATTCCAAGACGCCGTTCGGGAAGTGCTGGCGGCCAACGCCCAACTCCTGGTGCTGGCTCGCCAGCAAAGGCGCAAGCGGCGGTGAAGGGGCCGACGCCACGTCGCCTCAAGAAGTATGTGAGCCGATGTTTGCGTCTCAAGTCCTACTTGCGCTTTCCCGGCGATGGTCGCACGCAGGGGCGCATTCCCGCCGCCGCCCTGCTGTGGGCTCTGTTGATGGGGGTGTGGCTGCGCCGCCCGGCCTTCGCCGGAATTGAAGCGCTGGTGTGCTCGCGGGCCCGCCGCACCCTGGAGGTCTCCCAGAACTTCGGCGATGATGCCCTCGGCTACTTCACCGCGCGGCTTGCCCCGGCGGTGACGCGGCGGGCGCTCGTCACCGCGGTGCGTCAGGCCAAGCGCCACAAGGCCTTCGACGACTGCCGTTTCATCGGTTGGGCTCTGGATGGTACCGGCGCCGGACGATCCCGCAAAAAGGTCTGCAAGCTGTGCCGTCCCTACCGGAATCAGCAGCGCGAGATCCTCGGCTACCACCATCAGCTGGTCATGATCAGTGTGGTAGGAACGGGCCTGACCTTGCCCTTGGATGTCGAACCCTACGGCCCCCGCGATAGCGAGTACAACGCCGCTCGCCGGCTCTTGCGCCGCACGGTCAAAAACGCCGGTCGCCGCTTCGCCGACTATGTGGTGGCCGATGGGGAATTCGCCCGCGCTCCCTTCCTGCACGACGCCAACGATCTGGGACTCTCCGTCATCGTCCGCTTGAAGAATAATCTCCCCGAATTGTTCGCCGCCGCCCAGAAAAGGTTGGGTCGCCAGCCTCCCCACCAAGTCTTCCGCCACGGCAAGGACCGGGTGGAAATCTGGGATGCCGATGATTTTGACCCTTGGGAAACGCTGCGTTGGGAGACCGTGCGGGTGGTCCGCTATCGCCAGTATAAGCCGAACGGGAAGGTGTATGAGGCCTACTGGCTCACCGACTTTCCTCGCCACCTGGTCGGCAGCCGCGCTATCTTCCGCATGGCGAAGAGCCGCTGGGAGATCGAAAACCAAGGCTTCAATGACGCCAAGAACCGCTACGGCTTCGAGCACATCTGCCACCACGAGCGCCACAGTCTGCTGGCGGTCTGGTTGCTGACCTGCTTGGCCCTGACCCTCGAACGTCTCTACAGGGTGCGTTACCTCCATCGCGGCACCCACCCCGTACGCGCCGCCATCGACCTGCTCCTGCTTTTGCAACTGTGCTTAGGAACGTCCGTGCCCGCTGCCGCAGACTCCAGTTGAGAACTCCCTTTCGCCGTTCCTCGGGCTTTCCCCCTTCTAGTTCTGCTCCAGGTGCTCCTCCTCCTGGTGGACGTGTCGGCAAACTGCGAAAAAACAGGCTTGAAAAATAGGCGTCGGTCAACGGGGCCGCTGCGATCAGCCGTCGAATGCGCCTCAAGCCGGGGTCAAACGCTTTCCTTCGTGGGAATTCCGAAGTTGCTGGTATACGATGCAGGAGCTTGGCAAGCGCGATAAAGGCCGGTATAATCTTGAATCGTTAAAGCTGGGCTCAACCTCGATCGGAATTTGTGAGTTTTAGTCTTCCTGCCATGCGCGTTCTTCGAGCAAGCCTTCGTGTCCGCTCGCCTCGCCTTGCAAAGCCGCAGGGGTTCACTTGAATTTTGGACCTTTAGACGTCCGGCGGCCGTTTCCATCAAAAATTGAACCTTCAAATGTGGCAGCGTGAAGCGCGAACTTCGGACCTCAATGTTGCCTGCTTGGGCAAGGGCTGGTCAGCTTCGCGCTTCCCGGTGTTCTCGTCTAATCAACAGACCTTTAACGGGTGATGTGGAGACTCTCAACTAAGGATTCCCAGGAGCTAATCTCATGACGAAATCAGCGCACGACCTTTTGGAAGAAAACGAGAAATTGGCAAAGGCGATACTGGCTCCCCGCGCGGACGAAATCGACCGCACGCGGCGCTTTCCGCGCCAGAACATCGAGGAGTTGGGACGCCGCGGCCTGCTGGGGCTGGTAGTTCCCACCGAGTACGGCGGGGCAGGTGCCGGTATCCCCGAAATGGCGCAAGTCCTCGAGTGCATGGCGCAGGCTTGTGCTTCAACGGCCATGGTGACGCTCATGCACCACTGCGGGACGGCGGTCATCGCCGCTAGGGGAAGCGCCACCCTGAAACAAAACATCCTCCCGGCGATCGCGCGCGGCGAGCACCTGACGACACTCGCATTCAGCGAGGCAGGTTCGGGCGGACATTTTTATATGCCCGTGAGCGAGGTGAGCAGGAACGGGCACGGCCTGCACTTAACCGCTCAAAAGACGTTTGTGACCAGCGCCGGTGAAGCCGACAGCTACGTGGTATCGACACGCAAGGCGGGTGCTTCCGGGCCCATGGACCTGGATCTTTATCTCGTCGCCCGGAGTGCGAAAGGCTTCGAGGTGGGAACGCCCTTTGAAGGCCTGGGCCTGGCCGGGAACGGCAGCGCGCCCATGAAACTCGACGAGGTTGAACTGGAGGAGGAAAAGCGGCTGGGAAATGAAGGCAGCGGTCTCCAGACCATGATGGAGGTTGTCCTGCCGCACTTTCAAGTGGGAGTGGCAGCGGTTTCGCTGGGAATTGCGGCAGCCGCTTTCCATGCGGCCTCGGCGCACGTTACGGCCCGGAAATATGAACACGCAGGTGGCGTGGCGCTGTCGGCAATCCCGCGGGTGCAATTCCTGGCCGCGGAGATGGCCCTGGAACTTCGCTCCGCGCGTGCGTACCTGAGCGAGACCATTCGCCGCGCCGGAGCGGGCGATCCGGAAGCCATGCTCGATGTTTTGGGTGTCAAAGCGCGCGCCCCCGAGGCTGCTCTCGCCGTCGCCTCGCGCGCCATGACTCTTGGTGGAGGAGCAGCCTATGGCCGGCGCGGAGGGCTTGAACGGATTTCTCGTGACGCTCAAGCCGCCTCCGTCATGGCGCCTTCCACCGACGTACTTAAGGAGTTCCTGGGGAAGGCGTGCCTGGGGGTTCCGCTGTTCTGACGAAAGGGGGAATATGCCGCAGATGTCCGGAAGGGGAATTGAGAAACGGTCGCTGCGCGTGGGCGCGGTGGCCTACGACCCGAAGGTCGTGACGATTTGGGAGGGTTTCAAACCCTACTTTGAAAAGCGCAGCGCTCCCATCGACTACATCCTGTACTCGACGTACGACGCGCAGGTAGCGGCCAATCTGGCAGGCGAGGTTGACGTAGCCTGGAATTCACCGTTGGCCTGGGTCAAGAGCCAGATGGACAGTCACGGTGGATGCCGCGCCATCGCCATGCGCGATTCGGATCGTGACCTCACCACCAAAATCCTCGCACGCAAGGACTCCAACATCACGAGCCTGACGCATCTCCAGGGAAAAACGATAGCGGTTGGCGCTTCGGACTCACCTCAAGCTACTTTGATCCCTCTCTTGATGCTGGCGGACGCGGGCGTCGCGCCTGGGGAGGACTGCCGCGTCGTCTATCACAATGTCATGGTGGGAAAGCATGGCGACCATGTGGGCGGGGAGCGCGATGCCGCGCGGACGCTGGCCGCGGGGACCGCCGATGCCGCATGCGTGCTCGACGCGAACTACACCGTCTTCATTAATGAGGGCACGCTCGATCCCGGCACCACACGCGTGCTGGCTTCCACGCCTCCCTTTGACCACTGCAATTTCACCGTCCGCGCGGACCTGCCGGAGGAGCGTTCCCAGCCCTTCGTCGATGTTCTGCTCGGCATGTCCTTTCAGAATCCGGAAGTCCGCACTCTGATGGAGCTGGAGGGATTGAAGCAATGGCTCCCCGCTCGCACGAGTGGGTACGCCCAGCTTGAAAGGGCCGTGGAGCGTTTCAAGTTCTATGCCTGAGCGAATTCCCAAGGTGCAAGTGGAAATCGATGACCTCACCATTCATGAGGGAGCGCCGGTTCTGCTGAGGCGAGCGCTCGCGAAGCTGGCTGCCGGTGAGCTGCTGGAAGTGCGCGGAGACTCACCGGAGTTGGCGGAAGAGCTTGCTGCGTGGTGTCGCAAAGAGGGCCATCGCTATCTGGGAGAAGACAAGGGCCCGAACACTTACCGCATCGAATGCGGCGCGGGACCTGCGCCGCTGATGGCCACCGGCAGCGACACTGCCGAGGTCGCTGACGTCCACTGGGGCTTGGCGCCGCGCGGCGCGCACATTGAGGCGGGAGGACCCGAGTTCGCGTTTACGTTGCGCCATAAGCGAGAGGTCTGGGCACAGGAACTGTCGAGCATCTACAAGCAGGCGGTCGGCAATCAGTGGTCTGCCGCGCGCGACATTCCTTGGGACAATCTTCCCAAGCTGCCGGAGGAGGTGGAAGCCGCAGTCTGCCAGATCATGACGTTTCTCACGGAGAATGAGTTTGCGGCGCTCTACGTCCCCGCCCGCTTCATCCCGCGAATTCACCCCCACTACCGCGAGGTCGTGGAAGTGCTCGCCGTTCAGATTGTGGATGAAGCTCGCCATGCCGAGGCCTTTACCCGCCGGGCGGAGGCGGGCGGTAGAGGTTTGGGTACGACTGCCGTCAGCGGCCAACTCTCCCTCCAGACTCTGCTGGAAGAGCCGGACTTCACCACGGCAACATTCCTGCTTTGCGTGATGGGCGAGGGGACGTTCCTCACGCTGCTCAAGTTCATTGGGGAACACGCGCCGGAGGGTGTTACGGCGACGCTGGCAAGGCTGGCTCATCGCGACGAGGCGCGCCACGTGGCCTTCGGAATGGAGCATCTGCGCTATGTGCTGGAACGTGAACCGGAGCGTCGCACCTCGCTGGCAGCCGCCGTGGAGCACCGCAGTCGCATGCTTGCTGCGATTTCCGGACTCAGCCCATATGTACACGATGCCTTGACGGTTCTAGCGGGCGGCGGGGTCTCGCCCCGTCAGATCCGCGAGGGCGCGGGCCATGTGGCCGCGCTGCATCGGGAAATGGATCGCGCCCGACGCGAGCACTTGCAAAGCCTTCAATTCGACTCCGAGGAAGCCCGAACCCTCTCTTCCTACCACACCAAGAACTTTATGTGACACGATGCAGCGCCAGGGCCGTCATTCTGGAGAACAGCAAAAAGCACGAAGTCCCGCACGGCATTGCCAACAATACCCAGTCGTGGGAGATAGCGCCACCTTTTCGCCTTGTGATTGTGCATGGTCGCGCTCACTCCCCCGGGTCCTGCCTGAGCCTATCCCGCGCTGGAATTCGGCTGGCGTGTCGGGTCAGAGATGGCTAGGCGACGTAAACGATTCCTCTGCAGCCTGGGAACTATCTGATCAACTGAAGTCTCAACCGAGAAACGGAAGCAAATTCCTGCGCAGGCACGTAATGCAAGCAAGTGCGAGTATGTTTCCAGCCAAGAAAAGGCGGGGGCACATCGAGGACACATTAAGTTATTTCCTGCTGCTCTTGGAACGCTATCCAGTGCGTCCGTGTTCCTGTAATTCCCTGCAATTCCCGTAAGGCCGCGTACTTTCACGGCGACAACACACTGACCGTGAAATCTCCAGTCATCTGCGTAGCTCCCGCACCGACTGCGCTCGATCATTTCTTACGTACCCTATCCTGCACACAATTGGCACACAGTTCTTCCCTGGCCTCATTCAAGCTGAAAGAAAGCACATGGAAGAGAAGTGGGCTACCGCTGATCCGCGAACCAGTGGGCGACATCGAATCCCTGTGGACCACACGCCCCGAGATCAGCGCGCGCCCACCTGATTGTTGATGGCGGCACTGTGAGATTCGTGGGAGACAAATCCGCTGCACGGTAGCACGGGTTATGGCACGCCGATGGGATCGTTGTGCTTCTCTGAAGGTGTCGTCGTAGCGGCTAGGAAACTGCAAGCGGGAATAAGTTGTTGAAACAACACTTGAGGAAAAGTGGCCGGGAGGTTTAAGGCGGTGGTTTGTGCAACTGTCGCTTTCCTCTAAGGGTTGACACATGTCGGTAAGTAGGGGGAAGTTATTGAAACAACGGATGCGGAGAGGTGCCCGAGTGGCTAAAGGGGGCGGTTTGCTAAACCGTGGATCGGGAGTTCGAATCTGGATCGTATCTATGGCTCAGCTTGGCCACAAGAGCCTCAAGGTTACGGAGAAGCATTATGCGCCCTGGATACGCGCTAGGCGACATTACTCGGGTTCAAATCCGATGCAGTCGTTCACTGCATTCTTCAACCTCTGTCTCCATCCACCCGCCAATGATTACGACGTTCGCGAGCCACGGTTCAAGGGATACGATTAATCGGGCGAACGGCTCGATCTCCAGCCAACCGTTCATCGCGACACTTGCTGAATCGAAGGGGCCAGGATCCGCTTCCAGATTTGGTCGGCTTGTTCCGTACCCCTGGCGGGATGGTTCGATACGTCCAGCCATACCTGCAAAATATCCGATACCGGTACTCCCTGGTGTTGCATCGTCGCACGAAACACTGCCTCTTTGTTTTCGGGGACCCGAACGTAGGCGTCCGGCTGGCCCTTCGCATCTTCAACCGATAAACCGAGTTGCTCCAAGGCGGGCACGCTCAGATGTTCCAGGTAAAGGTAAGGAACGGCCCCATGGACGAATCCGACTCCCAGCAAATCGGCCGCTCCGAAGAGCCCAATCGCGATGCGAGGAGCGGGCTCGGCCATTCTGCCTGCACGTGGTTTTTGGCGTCGCAAGCGGTTTGCATCCATCCGCGAGCAGTATGACCTGACAGCAGATAGAAGCTGCTCCTCGCCGCCGCGGATGATCCAGCGGACTGGGACATCACGCCCAGCCCTCTGGCTTGCGCCCTGCCATCGCCGCAGGAGTTCTTCCTTTCTGACGAGGCGCAGCGACCCTTGTCGCTGGTCAAGGAAGCCCTCGCTCAATAGCTCGCGAACAAAGCGCGAGGCGCTCATCGGGGAAACACCCGCTGCCTGCGCCAGCATTCGGCCATTCCGGTATTGACCGCGCGGAATGGTTAGCAGAGATTCCTGGATATCTTGCCCTATTAGACTTTTGAGCATCCATTGGTTTAAGTCTGAGAAAAGGTAAGTGGATGGAGGGCGCTCGACGGGCAGGTGTACTCGCGAACGACTTGAGCGTTCCGAATTGAGTCTCTCCAAGCCGAAGCCATGAAAGACCCGCAATCCCTCCGAATCGATGACGCCGATCCCAACCTCTGGGGCGTGGGTCAGCGCGAATTCTTTGACCTGGGCGGCTACCAAATCGGAAATGTGAGGGGAGGCAACGACGGCCACCGGGATGGCTGACTTTGAATAAAGCCGGGCTGCCGCTTGCGCTTGTAGAATGGCTTGCGATAGCAGGGGGACTAGCCGGTCACGCCGGCCCTCGGACGACCGTTTGATTTCGACCACATATTTCTTGCCTGCGGACTCTATCACGAGATCGGCTTGACTGCCGGCACTCGGTCGTGAGTGTATGCTCCACCCGGCTCGGCGAAAAAGGTCGACGAAAAGAACTTGGAACTCTTCGTCCCGAGGATGTTCGCGACCCCGGATTCGGGAAGGCATCTCTTGTACCTTGGCCATGATATATACCACGGCCATGGTACGCCCCTATAGCGCTATGTCAACCCATAATGCGAGATCGGGCGTAGGGCAAAGCGCGGGCCACAGTTGCTGACCGTTGCTCGGCGACTGGGCGTCGCGGTTGCCCACTTTCCAGATCAGGGTTCAAACCTGCGCCGACGAGTTCATCTGCCGAGGCACCAGCGGGATTCGGCCGAAGCTGAGTCGTTGATACGGCACAGACAGGTCTCATTGGCCGTCGGCTTCGGCGTTCATTGACTCGCCGAGCCGACTTCTCAACTCTTTCAACCAACTACGAGAGTATCCGTCCTGCTTGGCCACAAGAGCATCAAGGTTACGGAGAAACATTGCGCGCCCTGGATACGCGCGAGGCAGAAGCAGCTTGAGGCTGATGTTAAGCGCGTTTGGGAATCCCACCCCGAGGCACTTGGCGAGACGAACCACACGTATAACACACGCGGAAAGACTTCTCTCGCTAACTAATTCATTTCACAGGTCGTTTAGATGGCGGAGGGAGAGGGATTCGAACCCCCGAGCCCCTTTCGAGGCTAACGGTTTTCAAGACCGCCGGTTTCAACCGCTCACCCATCCCTCCGCGAATAGGCTGGCAATTCCTGAGGGCGACGCCACGAGCGATTCTTTTACGAGACTACCACACTGCGATATACTTTGGCGCACACTTTTCGAGGAGGTTCTTGATGCATCGTCTCGTCCTGAGAGTATTCGCCTGCCTCGCGGCCGTCTTGTTCATGGCCCACGCAGTAGAACTTACACCGGCCGCTGCCCACCCCGCGGGGGCTGCCGACCCCGCGCCGGGCACGGCGGCGGACACCCCCACGCCGCTTGATGGTTTTTCCGCTGACTCCGCGCGCGTGGAACGCGACTGGGAGAGCAAATTCCGCACTCTTCCCAGCCCCGCCAATCTGCGCAGCTACATGCAACGAATCTCCGCGCGCCCCCACCACGTGGGCACGGATTACGACCGCGCCAACGCCGAGTGGATTCTCTCCCAGTTCCAGCAATGGGGTTGGGACGCGCACATCGAGAACTTTGATGTCCTCTTCCCCACCCCCAAGGAGCGCCTGGTGGAATTGGTTGCGCCCACGCATTTCAAGGCGGTTCTCGAGGAACCCACGGTGGAGGTCGATCCGACTTCCAATCAACATGCCGAGCAACTGCCCACTTACAATGCCTACTCCGTCGATGGCGACGTCACCGCCCCGCTCGTCTATGTCAACTACGGCATTCCGGAGGACTACGAACAATTGGAGCGCCTGGGAATATCCGTGAAGGGCGCTATTGTGATAACGCGCTATGGCATGTCGTGGCGCGGCATCAAGCCCAAGGTGGCGGCGGAGCACGGCGCGGTCGGCTGCATCATCTATTCCGACCCGCATGAGGACGGCTATTTTCAAGGGGACGTTTTCCCCGGCGGCGCCTGGCGCCCGCTCCAGGGCGTGCAGCGCGGCAGCGTCATGGACATGGTCCTTTACCCCGGCGACCCCCTTACTCCCGGCGTGGGCGCTACGAAAGAAGCCAAGCGCTTGCCCCTGGCGGAAGCCAGGACTATCACCAAGATTCCGGTTCTTCCCATCTCTTATGGCGACGCGCAACCGCTGCTCGCCGCCTTGCGTGGACCCGTGGCCCCGGATGCCTGGCGCGGCGCGCTGGCCATTACTTACCACGTCGGTCCGGGCCCTGCCCAAGTGCATTTGAAAGTGAAGGCCAACTGGGACACCAAAACCCTCAACGACGTCGTCGCCCGGATTCCCGGCGCCACTTCCCCCGAGGAATGGATCGTGCGCGGCAATCATGAGGATGGGTGGGTGAATGGCGCCGAAGATCCCGTCTCCGCGCTGGTGGACGAGATGGAAGAAGCGCGGTCGATGGGGGAACTGCTAAAGCAAGGCTGGAAGCCGCGCCGCACCATCATCTATTGCGTGTGGGACGGCGAGGAGGAAGGCCTGCTTGGCTCTACCGAGTGGGGTGAGGCGCACGCCGAGGAGCTTCGCCAGCACGCGGCGGTTTACATCAACACCGACAGCAACGGGCGCGGCTACCTCGGGGTGGGGGGCTCGCACACCCTGGAAAAGTTCATGAACGGCGTGGCGCGCGACATCCCGGATCCGGAAACCAACCTTTCCGTTTGGAAACGCCACCAACTGCGCACGATCGCCGACAGCACGCCCGAGGACCGCGGGGAAGCTCGCACCCGTCCCGACTGGCGCCTGGGCGCGCTGGGCTCAGGGTCGGACTACACGGTCTTCGTCGATCACCTGGGTATCGCCTCGCTTAACCTCGGCTACGGTGGCGAGGACGGCGGGGGTATTTACCACTCCATTTACGATGACTTCTACTGGTACACACATTTCGGCGATACCGACTTCCAGTATGGCCGGGCTCTGGCCCAGACCGTCGGCACCGCGGTTCTGCGCCTTGCCGGTGCGGACCTGCTCCCCTTCGACTTTACGGATTTCGCGGATACCATCCACACGTATTCCGAGCAGTTGAAGAAATTGCTGAAGGACAAGCAGCAGGCCGTGCGCGAGCGCAACCAGGAAATCGACGAGGGCGTTTTCACCGGTACCATCGACCCGAAGGAGCCGCTCGTCCCCCCCGCCCGGGAGGACCCGCCGCCTTACCTGAACTTTGCCCCGCTCGATAACGCCGCGGACGCGCTCACCCGCAGCGCGGCGCGCTACCAGATGGCGCTGGAAAAAGCGCAGGCCAACGGCGCGGCCGCGCTGGCCCACGCGTCGCTCCAGCGGGTGAACCAGACGCTTATCGAAAGTGAACGCCAACTCACCCGTCCCGATGGCCTCCCCGGCCGCCCGTGGTTCACGCACCAAATCTATGCGCCGGGGTTCTACACCGGCTACGGCGTCAAAACTCTTCCCGCCGCCCGCGAGGCGATCGAACAGAAGAAGTGGAATGAAGCCGACGCCGCCCTGGTAATTATTGGCAGAGTCCTCGACGCCGAGTCGGCCCTCATCCTGCGCGCTGCGGAAGAATTGGAGAAAGCTGTCGAATGATTCAATACCCGTTGGCATCGCGAACGCCGGCGTCGGTGGAGGAGCGGGATCCGTGTAAGGGCAGGCGCAGGCGCGCCTCGCATCCGGGGCGATCCTTTCGGTTCTCGAGGGTCAGACTGCCACCGTGGGCCTCGGCGATTTGCCGGCTCAAAACCAGTCCGATTCCCGAACCCGTGGGCTTGGTGGTGAAGAATGGGACAAAGAGATTGGACGTGTTGGATAAACCCGGACCTTCGTCCCGGATGCACACTTCGAGTTGGTCGGCGCGGCGGGCCCAATCCACCGAGACGCCTCCCCCCGTTTCGAGCGCCGCGTCCACCGCGTTTCGAAGCAGGTTGATAAGAAGCTGTTCCAACTGGTCGGGGTCGGCGCGCACGGTCAGGTCGGGACCGGGCGCCAAGGCAATCGCGGTGCGATTTTCCAGTCCCACGATGCGGCGCAACAGGGCGCCCGCTTCCACCGCTTGCAGCTTCGGTCGCGGCAGCTTGGCGAGCCGCGAGTAAGCCTCCAGGAAACGGCTCAGTGCCGCCGCCCGCGACCCGATCACCTCCAGGCCGCGGCGCATATCGTCTTCCCAATCCGCCGCGCGCGGCTGGCGTCCCAGCATCGTCTCCATTGTGCCGGCCATGGACTTGATGGGCGCGAGAGAGTTATTGAGCTCGTGGCCGAGGACGCGGATCAGCCGCTGCCACGCTTGGCGTTCTTCCTCCCGCAGAGGCCCGCTTAAATCCGCCAGGACCAGGAGCTCGTGCGGCATCCCGCTTTCGCGAAAAGCGCTGCGCCGCATACCCCAGCGCCCTGTTCCCCCGGGGAAGGAAATCGTCAGGGTTCGGGTGGGTTCTCCTTTCAGGCAATCCCCCAAGCCCAGTTCCGCCGCGGTCCGTCCCAGGATGCGCTCGCTGGGCTGACCCAAAAGGCGCTCACCGGCGCGATTCATCAACCGAAGGCACTGCTGGCTGTCAAAGGTGAAAACCGCGACGTCGATTTCCTCCATGACTTTGCTCAACAGGGCAGTGGCTTCGAGCGCGCCCAGCCGGCGCCCACGCAGCGCATCGCCGAGAGCATTCACTTCCACCATCACTTCGCCCAGCGCGTCATCGGGCCGCGCGCCGCGGGCGCGCAGGGAGTAATCCTCTTCGCGCAAGGCGGCAAGAAGGTTGGAGAGCGTTTGCAACGGATAGACCAAATGGGAATGCAGGGAGAAGGCCACGCCGAGCCAGACCGCCACCACCAGGGACGCGAGAGTCCAACGCGTAGCGCTGGCGTGATCCCCGGTCCATAGCAGAATCACGGTCACCAGGACAGCAGGGAAGCCCGCCAACAAAGCGAAGGAGAGCATGCGGACTTCAAAGCGCATCCGGCGGCGGGGGGACCGCCGCGTAGGGCGTGCGCTTTTCCCTGCCGGGTTAGTGGTCATGCGGGCTTCGCGGTTGGCGCGACATGGCTTTTATTGTCGCTGGCCTCTGGAAACCGAATGATCGAAATTCGAAAAACGAAACTGGAAAATTGGGCCGAGTTTCGAATTTCGAGTTTCGATTTTCGCTCTGCCGCGCCATTCACAAACCGTATTTCTTGAGGCGGCGATAGAGGGCGCTCCGGCTCAACCCCAGGGCGTCGGCGGCGGCGCTCACGTTCCCCTCGTAGCGCGCCAGGGCCTTCTTGATCAGAAGGCTCTCGACTTCTTCCAGGCTCATCTCTTCGATGCGGCCGGCGCCCTCCCGCCCCACCCGCAAGCCCAGGTCGCTGGAGCGCACCAACTCGCCTTGCACCATCAGAACGGCGCGCTCCAGGGCGTGCTCCAACTCGCGGACATTGCCCGGCCAGGGGTACTCGAGCAGCATCTGCATCGCCGCGCTATCAAACCCCGTCAGGCGCTTTCGGTAGCGCTGGGAGAATTGGCGGAGGAAATAGTTTGCCAGCAGCAGCAGGTCCTCGCGCCGCTCTCGCAGAGGCGGGAGATGAATCTCGATGGTATTCAGCCGGAAGAGCAAGTCCTCCCGGAATCGCCCGGCCGCGACTTCCTGCGCGACGTCGGCATTGGTGGCGGATAGAACGCGCACATCCACGCGGCGAGTTTTCGATGACCCCACGCGCTCCAATTCCCCGGTTTCGAGCACGCGCAGGAGTTTGGCTTGCAGGTTGAGGGAAACATTGGCGATTTCGTCGAGAAAGAGGGTTCCTCCCTCCGCCAGTTCGAACCGGCCCACCCGGTCCGTCTTGGCGTCGGTGAAGGCGCCTTTGACGTGGCCAAACAACTCGCTTTCGAAGACCCCCTCGGAGAGCCCACCGGCGTTCACCGTGACCATGGGCCGCGAGGCGCGCTCCGAAAGGGCGTGCAGGCTTCGCGCCACCACCTCTTTCCCCGTGCCGTGCTCGCCCGTGATCAACACATTCGCGTCGGAGGGGCCCACCCGCGCGAGCAAATCGAGCACCGGCCGCATGGCCGGAGATTCCGCGATCAAGGTGGGGCGGCCCTCCGTCCGCAGCAGGCGATTTTCCGCCTCCAGGCGTTGTCCCTCTCGCAGCGCGCGGCTCAGTTCAACCTGCGTCCGCAGAATGGCGATGAGGCGGGCGTTGTCCCAGGGCTTCTCGATGAAATCCCGGGCGCCGCGGCGCATCGCCTCCACCGCGACTCCCACACTTCCCCAAGCCGTCATGACCACGACGGGAAGCGTGCTGTCCATAGCTTGCAAGACCGTGAGCGTGTCCAGACCCTCTTGTCCGGAGGTGGTGTCGCGCGCAAAGTTGAGGTCCATGAGAACCAGGTCGAAGTCCTTCGACTTTACCGCCGACACGATCCCCTCGGGCGAGGTGGTGGATTCGGTTTGGTGGCCCTCCCCCTTGAGCAGCAGGCGAAGGGCTTCTAGAATGTCAGGCTGATCATCTGCGATGAGAATTCTTGTCATGGTCGATTGCCGATTGCTTAATTGTCGATTGCCGATTGTCGATTGCCGATTGACAGCGAAGGATTTCAATCGACAATCGTCAATCGGCAATCATGAGATCCATCCATCCTGGAGCTTGATAATCCGGTTGCCGTAGGCGGCGTTCGCCTCCGAGTGGGTCACCTGAATGATGGTGGTTCCCTCGTTGTTCAATTTTTTGAACAACTCCATGATCTCTTTTCCCTGGCTGGAATGCAGATTGCCCGTGGGCTCATCGGCAAGAATCAGCTTAGGCTTGGCAATCACGGCGCGCGCGACGGCCACCAACTGTTGCTGTCCGCCGGAAAGCTGGCTGGGGAAAAGATCCTTTTTCCCGACAATTTGAAACCGGTCGAGCGAATCGGCCACCAACGCCTGCCTTTCCGACGACTTCACATCCCGATAGGAAAGTGGAATATCCAGATTCTCCGCCACCGTCAGGCTGTCCAGCAAGTGGTACTGCTGAAAGACAAAACCAATGTACCGTTTGTTGAGCTCGATGCGCTTCTTGGGGGCGAGCTTATGGACGGGCATTTCAAGAAAGAAATATTCGCCCTCCCAACCGCCGTCGAGCATTCCCATAATGCTGAGGAGGGTTGACTTGCCCGCGCCCGAGGGCCCCATGATGGTGATGAACTCACCCTCCCGGATATCCACGTTTATGCGCCGCAGCACGTAATACCGGCCTCCCGCCAAGGGATAATACCTATCGAGGTTTTGCATGTTGATCATATTATTATCCTTCCAGTTTGCGTCCCGCTCGTCCTTGGTCGCTCGGGGTGCGGGGGGTGTGCAGGGTTATCGGCAGAGCCCTGGCATAGTTCTTGAAATCCGGGTCGGTGGTTTGCGGCGCTCCCGTTTGTAATCATAGGTCCGGTCGTAGTCGATGGTTCCGAAAAGAGAAATAATGCGCTTCTGCTTCCGCCGCTGGACGTATTCATCAAGCGCCGCGGTCACCGTCTCCTTCTTCGTGCGGTGGCGCCCCAGCTTATGGGCCTCGGCAATCAGACCATCATCAATGGCGAGGTTGGTTGGCATCATCGCCTCCACACATTATTCTAGACAACATATTGTGTAAACTCCACCCACCATAAGGTCGCTTCTCAGGTTGAATCGGCGCGGCGAAGCCGGAACCTGAGATGTGCCACGGCCGTCCCGGCCGTGCTCGGGCACGGGCGGGACGCCCGTGGCACGAAATCTTCGAGGTCCCCTTGACGGCGGGTGATCGTCCATCATTCGTATCTCAGCGCCACCATAGGATCGACCTTCGTCGCCCGCCGTGCCGGAATGTAGCACGCCAGCAGCGCCGCGCCGGTCAGGACGAGGGGAACGGCCACAAAAGTTAACGGGTCGGTGGGGCGAACGCCGTAAAGCATTTTCGCGAGAAACCTCGTAAGCGCGAATGCGCCCGCGAGGCCGGCGGCAACTCCCGCGAGCGTCAGCACCAGGCCTTGTCCAACCACCAGGCGGACAACGTTGGCCCGCTCCGCTCCCAGCGCGATGCGGATGCCGATCTCGTGGGTGCGCTGTGTGACGCCGTAAGAGATCACCCCGTAGAGGCCCACCGTCGCCAGCAGCAGGGCGATGGCTGCGAACACACCCAATAGAAGTAACGTGAAGTTTTGCCGAGCCGTCGACGTGAGGCTCAGGGACTCCATGGTGCGCACCTTGGTCGCCGGCAATTGGGTATCGCCCGCCAGCAACGCTTCCCGGACCGGCTGGCTGACACTCAAGGGAGCGACTCCCGGCCGGGTGCGCACGATGATGCTGGCCGGCTCCAGTCCGTTCACCAACTTCATCGCCGCGTCGGGAATCTGCGAGTGCAACTGGTACATAACCGGGGGAGGATCGTTATCCAGTCCTCCCTCTCGGACGTTGCCCACCACGCCGACGATCTCCACCGATCCTTCGTCGAAGTCGGGACCCAGTCCGCCGCCGATCAAGATCGCCTGGCCCAGGGGGTTGGCGTTCGGCCAAAACTTGCGCGCCAGCGCCTCGTTGACAATAACGGTCCGCGCCGATTCCTGGTCCTGAAACAACCGTCCGGAACGCAGCGGAATCCGCAAGGCATTGAAGTAGTGCGCCGAAACGAAACGCCATTGCTCGTCCCCCGTGAACTTATAACCCTTCAAGGGCGGGCGCCCAGGGATGTTGAAAACCATGTCCGGGCCGTCTTCAAACGGCAGGTTGTTGGCCATGGCAGCAGCTTCCACGCCCGGCAGGCGCTCGACGCGCTCTACGAATTGCCGGGCGGTGCGGTCAACCACGCCGGCGCTCGCATACTGGGGCCCGACGAGGGAGACTTTCATGGTGAGCAGGTTCCGCAAGTCAAAGCCGGGGTCGACGGTGTGCAATGCGGAAAAACTGCGAATCAGCAGCGCCGCCCCACACAAGAGGATGACGGCGATTGCGACCTCTGCCACCACCAGCACATTGCGCGCGCGGTTGTGCCTCAGTCCCGTGCCCGAACGTCCGTCGGATTCTTTGAGCATGGACGTGAGATCCGCCCGCGCCACCTGGATGGAAGGGAAGAGTCCGAACAGGAGGGCGGTAACCACGGAAAGGAATACTGTGAACCCGGCCACCCAGGGATTCAACCCGGGGATTGCCCCCATCTCTTCGACCCGCGGCAGGTCGCCGGGCGTCAGCGCCAGCAGCGCTCGTACTCCCCACGATCCCAGCGCCAGGCCCAGCACCCCCCCTGCGAGAGAAAGCAACAAGCTCTCGGTCAGAAACTGCCGCACGATCCGCCCGCGCCCTGCCCCCATGGCCACGCGAATGGCCACCCCCTTTTGCTGCCCAGCGGCCCGCGCCAGAAGCAAGTTCGCCACGTTGGCGCACGCAATCAGCAGCACCAGTCCCACCGCACTCAGCAGAATCAGGAGCGCCGGCCGGACGTCACCGGTCATCTGCTGTTGCATGGGCACCACTTGAATCTTGTCATCTTCCCCTAATTGTTCCGGGTGAGCCTGAGCGTATTGCTTGCCGATGACCGCCATCTGCGCATTAGCCTCGGCGAGCGTTCTACCGCGGGGGAGCCGCCCGGACGCGGTGAGATAGTGGGCCTGATTCGTGCTGCGCACATCGGCCTGCAACGCCATCCAGACATCCACAGGAGGGTACGATTGGAATTTTGGCGACAGGATTCCAATGACGGTGTAGGGCGCACCACCTAAGCTTATAGTCTTTCCCAGAATCGATGGAACGCCGCCAAACCGCCTTTGCCATAAGCCGTAACTCATGACCGCGAAGTGCGTCCCGCCAGGCTGGTCTTCCTCTGCCGTAAACGTGCGCCCCAAGATCGGGTTCGTGCCGAAGAGCCGGAAGTAATTCCGCGAGACGTGAATCCCTTGCACCAATTCCGGCCGGTCTCCACCACTTAGATTGAGGCCCATCCCGTTGAAATCGTAAGCCGACAAATCCTCGAAGATCCTGTTGTTTTGGCGCCAATAGGTAAACATCGGTACGGAGACCGTGCCACCACCTTGGCGTGCGATGTTCACAATGCGGCCGGAATCCGGGTAGGGCAGCGGATGCAGCAGTACGGTGTTGACCACCGTGAACATCGCGGTGTTGGCGCCGATACCGAGCGCCAGCGTCAGCACCACCACCGCCGTGAAGCCGGGGTTCTTCGCCAATGTCCGCAGACCGAACCGCAAATCTTGGAGTAGTGTGCTCATCATTGTCCTCTAATCGGCTCATCGGGCCATCGGTTCATCGGCTCATCGGTTCATCTGGTCATCGGATGATCCGATGATTGAGTAAACTTTAAATCGCTAAATCACTAAATCACCAAATGGCTCGATGAGCCGATGAACCGATGAACCGATGGCCCGATTCTTCGTTCACCCGATCACCCGATTAAACAGTTCACGCCCTGGTCTCTTCCACGATCCGGCCGTCGAAGAGGTGCACGGTCCGTTCCGCGAACTCGGCGTAGCGGGGGTCGTGCGTTACCATGCAGATCGTGGCGCCTTCCCGGTGCAGGTCGCGAAGCAAATCCATTACGGCCTCGCCGTTCTTCGAGTCCAGGTTTCCGGTGGGCTCATCCGCCAGCAGGATGGAGGGCTTCCCCACCAGCGCCCGCGCCACCGCCACGCGCTGCTGCTGGCCGCCGGAAAGTTGCGCCGGGTAGTGCTTCATGCGGTGCGACATCCCCACGCGCTCCAGCGCCTCCTGCACGCGCTGACGGCGCTCCGCGCTCGCCATGCCGCGATACGTCAGGGGCAGTTCCGCATTTTCATAAACGGTGAGATCACCAATCAGGTTGAAGGCCTGAAAGATGAATCCAATCTCCCGGTTGCGGATGCGGGTTCGATCCGAGATTGTAAGGTCCTCGACTGCGGCATTGTTCAGCACGTACTTGCCGTCCGTCGGCGAATCGAGCAGGCCGAGGATGGAAAGTAAGGTGGACTTTCCGCAGCCGGAGGGGCCGGAGATGGAAAGGTACTCCCCGCGTAGGATCTCGAGATAAATACCCGAAAGGGCGTGCGTCTCCACCTCGTCCGTGAAAAAGACCTTGGTGACGCCATCCAAATGGATGAGCGTCTGCCCTGATCCGTTGGACTTCGACTTCACTGTATCCGGCGTTTGATTCTGGCTTTCTGGCTTTTCTTCCATAACACTCTCCTTAGTTTAGGCTTATTCATTGATTTATTATCTCATCGGTTTATTGAAAACCGAAACTCGAAACTGGAAATTGGAAACTCGAAAATCGAAACTGGAAATTCGAAAATCGGCAGCAACTTGCCAATGGCTTTTTCGAGTTTCGATCTTCGAGTTTCACCTGCAACTACCCCCATCTACCAATGCCTCGATGACCAAATCACGCAATCGCTAAATCGCTAAATCACCAAATGATCCGATGACCCGATGGCCAGATGACCCGATTAATTCACTCATACCTCAGCGCCACCATGGGATCGACCTTGGTGGCCCGGCGCGCGGGGACATACGACGCCAGCAATGCCACGCCGACGGCGACGAGGATTGCGGCCAAGTAACTCAGGGGGTCCAAAAGCGGGACGCCGTAAATGACCTGGGACATCAGCCGGGACGCCGCCAAAGCGCCGATCAGGCCCATGACCGCGCCTATTCCGCCGAAACGCAGGCCCTGGCTCAGGACAAGTTTCAGAACATCCTTGCGCCGAGCCCCCAGCGCCATCCGAATCCCGATCTCATGGGAACGCCGACTGACGTGGTAAGCCACCGTCGCATACAGCCCTACGGCCGCCAGAAAGATTCCCAGGATGCCGAGGCTCGCCAGCAGTTCCGCCCTCGAGCGCTCCACCGACAAGACCTCCTGCATGTAGTCCTTGAAGGTCACCGCATTGACGATGGGAAGATGTTGATCGACAGCCGCCGTTTCTTTCAGGATAGCAGGGAGGAAGTTCCGGGGATCGCCGGCCGTTTCCACAAACAGTACGCACTCGGACGAGAAATTCTGCGTGAAAGGAAGATAGAGGTAGGGTTGGACGGTTTCATGAAGCCCGACGTATCTTCCTGCCTGGACAACGCCGACAATCTGATAGTCCTTCTTGTCAATCCGCAGTGATCTTCCCAGGGCATCTTGGCCAGGCCAGAACCTGCGTGCCATGGCGTCATTGATGATAACGACCAGGGCTGCGGTGGGCGAATCGAACTCATTGAATTCCCGCCCTTTCTCGATCCGGGCGCCTACGGTCACAAAAAACTTCGGGGCAACCGTGTTATAGCGAATCTTGAAAGAATCGTCCCCGGGAGGAGGCTGCACTCCGGGAATAACCACCGCCATTTTTTCTCCCCCTTCGCTCTCCGTCAAGGGAGGCCGCCGGGCATAGCTGGCGCGCACCACCCCCGGAGCGGATTCCACGCGCGCCGCCAACGCCGGATAAAGAGCGGCGGCGTGGGCGTCGTCATAGCCATAAAGCGTGGGCGGCGCCACGGAGAGCATTACCACATTCTTTTCCGGGTCAAATCCGGGATTGATGGCCTGGCTGTACAGCAAACTGCGCAACAACAAAGCCGAACCGGCCAGCAGGACCACGGAGAGCGCGATTTCTCCGCACACGAGCAAGCTGCGCAGGGGCAGCCGTCCCGTCGCGTGTTCCCGGCTTTCACCTTTGAGGGCAGCCGTCAAGTCGCCCTTCACGGCCCGAAGCGCCGGCGCGACGCCGAAGATTAGAGCCGAGAGGAGAGAAATAGCCGAGGTGAACAGCAGCACCCGGCCGTCAAGCTTGAGGTTCATATCCGCCAGGCCGGGTACGAGCGCGGGCCCTAGCCTTATCAGCCACGCGGCCAGCAGGACCCCCAGGGCGCCGCCCGCTACGGACAGGAGAAGCCCTTCGGTGAGAAGTTGGCCGACCAGTCGCCGCTGTCCCGCTCCCAGCGCCCGGCGCATCGCGATTTCGCGGTGTCTTCGCTCGGTTTGCGCGAGCAGCAGATTGGCGACATTCGCGCAGGAAATCAGTAGAACCAAGCCGACCATCGCGATCATGTAGATTCCCGTTTGCATTCCCTGGTACGTCCACTCGGAAGCCGGGCGAGCGAGGAATCGGACGTCCTGATTGGTGGCGGGAAAAGCTAGCGCCAGGCGTTTCGCGAGGCCCGCAAGCTGGGCGCGGGCTTCGCTGAGTTGGGTGCCTGGCTGTAGATGGCCGGCTACCTCAAAGCAGGAGCGGTTGTCGCGCGCCGCATCCCATCGTTCTTCACCGGGAACCATGGTCTCCCAACCCTCCACGGTGAGCCAGATGTCGGGACCATCTTCCCGCCGCAAGCCGCAAAAGTCCTGGGGAGTGATCCCGATCACCGTGAATTCTCTCCCATCGAGGAGGACGGTTTTGCCGGGCAGAGAGGGATCGCCGCCAAAGTAGCGCTGCCAGAGATGGTAGCTCACGACCACGGAGCGGCCCTCGGCGGCAGCCTGGCCGGGTGGTGGCGAAAAAGCGCGGCCCCGCAGGGCCTTTACGCCCAGTGCCGCAAAGTAGTTCTGCGAAACCACTTCGACGAATAACTCTTGGCCCGCTCGCTGAGCCCCACCGCTGAGGAAGCCGCCGCGGTCGCCATAGGCCACTACATCGGAAAAAGCGCCGACTTCGTGGCGAATGTCAAGATAATCGGGATACGAAGTAAAGGAATGATCGGGCTCTTTCGGCCCGCCGGTGGTGATCATGGCCAAGCGCCCTGGGTCCCTTACCGGCCAAGGCCGGAGAAGCTCGGTATCCACGATGCTGAAAATCGTGGAATTAGCGCCTATGCCCAGGGCTAAAGAAAGTACGGCCACCGCCGTGAAGCCAGGATTCTTCGCCAAAATGCGCAAGCCGAACTTGAGGTCTTGGAACAATGCGTTCATTTGTATCCCCCAGTGTTGAGCTATCAGCGTGCAGCTTTCAGCTATCAGCGGTCAGCGTTCAGTTACTTTCCCAACCACCCCGCCCTCCGGGCACCCCTCCTTAACTAAGGAGGGGAGTTTTGCAGCCTTCCCCGGCTGTACGGTCCGGGGGTTGCTGTTCGCCGCTACTCACTAACCACTCGCCACTATTCACCAGCCACTCGCCACTGCTATTTGACATCATGATGTCCAGAGCCTATCATCGAGATGTGCGAACAACCTTAACTCTCGACGACGATGTGGCCGCCAAACTCCGGGCGGAAGCGCGCAAGTCCGGCGAACCCTTCAAACAGATCGTGAACCGCATTCTGCGCAACGGTTTGAACGTTCGAGCGCAGGCCGCTTCCCTTCCCCCCTACAAGATCAAGGCCCGGTCCCTCGGAAGCAAGGGCTTCAACTACGACAAAGTTTGGGAACTCCTTGAAGAGGCTGAAGGTCCCTACCACCGATGATTGTCATTGACGCCAACCTCCTCCTCTACGCTTCCGACACCGCTTCGGTCCATCATCAGGCCTCTCGCCAGTGGCTGGAAAACACGCTTTCCGGCAGCGAGCCGGTTGGACTCGCGTGGGTGGCGGTGTTTGCTTTCCTTCGCGTCGGCACGAACCCGCGACTTCGCAAGGATGCTTTTACGGTTGAAGAAGCTGCGGCCATCGTCGCTGGCTGGCTCACTCGTCCCACGATCACCCTCCTGAATCCGGGCGAAAGGCATTGGGAAATTCTCCGTGACCTGATGACCAGGGGGCAGGCGCGCGGGCCTCTGGTTACCGACGCCCACTTGGCCGCGTTGGCTATCGAACATGGCGCGACCCTCGCCACCACCGACCGCGACTTCGCACGCTTCCCCGGCCTGAAATTCTTCAATCCACTCGACAAGGTCTGAGCTTGATCGAGGCATTGAGTCATCGGGCCATCGGGCCGTTGAAGACCGAAAATCGAAACTCGAAAATCGGCCGGCATCTCGTAAGTTGCTCTTTCGAGTTTCGAGTTCCACTTGCAATCATCCGATCGCCCGATGAACCGATGAGCCGATGGCCCGATTACTTCACTCATACCTCAACGCCACCATGGGATCGACCTTCGCCGCTCGGCGCGCGGGGACGAGGCAAGCCACGAACGCGACAACGGTCATCAGGAGCGCCGCCAGCACGTAGGTCGCGAGGTCCGTGGCGCGCACGGCGTAGAGAATGCTGGTGAGGTAACGGGAAAGGGCCCAGGCCCCCAACAATCCCCCGGCCACGCCGACGAAAACCAGGCTCAATATTTCCCTCAGTACCATACCCAGAACGTTGCGAACCTCGGCGCCAAACGCCATGCGAATGCCGATCTCCCGCGTGCGCTGGGAGACGGAGTAAGACACCACTCCGTAAATGCCCACCGAAGCGAGCGTCAGCGCCACGGCGGCAAACAACGCCAGTAGCAGGGTCACGAAGCGCTTCTCACGCGAGGAGTCCGAGACCATTTCCGGAAGAGTTTGGATGCTGTACCACGGCAAGTCCTTATCCAGGTCATGCAGAGCATTGCGGATGGCAGGCGCCTGCCCTTGCGGGTCATTGGCCGCCCGCACCACCAGGATCAATCCGGAGTATGTGCGCTGTGACTCGGGGTAATAGGCTTCGGGGATGGCTGGCTCGGCCAGGCCGAATTCCCGAATATCGCCAACGACGCCAATCACCGTGACCCATTTGGCTTCCGGGTCGTTTTGCTTGAATCTCTTGCCAACGGCGTCCTGGTGGGGCCAGAAGCGGCGTGCCATGGTTTCATTGATGACAGCGGCGAGCGGCACTTCAGGAGTGTCTGTCTCGGCCACGTCCCGTCCGGCGAGAACCGGAATACGCATGGTGTGGAAATAGTTGGGCGTGACGGTACACGACTCCACCAGGGGGCTTGACCATATATCTTTGGCCGCCGGCTGGCCTTCGATGACCACGGTCCCGTTGCTGCCTCCATCGAGTGGCAGTTCCGAGGCTGCCCCAGCGGAAACTACTCCCGGCAAGGCCTGAACGCGGTCAATCAAGGCTCGGAAGAACGCCGCCTGCTGCGGCTCCTTCGAGTAGCGTGAATCGGGCAGCGAGACGCTCCCTGTCACTACCTGGCGTGGATCAAAGCCGAGCTGAACACCCAGCAAACGCATTAGGCTCCGTGTGGCGAGCCCCGCGCCGACCAGCATGACGAGGGCAATGGCGATCTCTCCGGCCGTGAGCAGGCCGCGGGCGCGCCCGTGCGATGCCGCCACGGCGGATCCAGTCTCCTTAAGCATTTCGCTACAGCTCACGCGGGTTGCGTGCAGCGCGGGAATAAGGCCGGCGAGCGTCCCCGTGACGAACGCAATGAGGAAGGTGAAACCAAAGACGCGGGAATCCAGTTGCACGGAAATCACATTCGGAATGTAACCGGTGGGCGCAGCGTGGAGGAGAAGGCGCAGCGCGGCCAGGCCCACGGCCAGGCCCGCGACTCCGCCCAGGAGAAACAGTAGTACGCTCTCGGTCAGCAGTTGGCGCACCAGGCGGCGGGTTCCTGCGCCGACCGCGAGTCGAACCGCCATCTCCCGCTGCCGGCTTGTGGATTTGGCGAGCAGCAGGTTGGCAACATTCACGCAGGCAATCAGCAGCAGGAATCCCACCGCAGCGAAAAGCACCCACAGAACTTCGCTAACATTGCCGGTAAGCTGCTGGTGCAGGCTCTTGACCCGCGCGATTACGCCCGTGTTGCTCTGTGGATATTGCTGGGCAAGGCGCGTGGAGATCGTCACCATCTCGGCGGCAGCCTGGCTGAGCGCGACTCCCTTCTTCATGCGTGCCAGCACCCAGAACCAGTGGTTCCCGCGATCAGTTTTCCATTTCGGCGCGTCCATGGTTATAGGAGTCCAGTATTGGGGATTACGCCCCCACACGCTCGGAAACTTCAGATCCTGGGGCATGACGCCCACTACGTCATAGGCCTCGCCATCCAGCGTGACTTTGCTTCCCACGATGTTCTTCTGTCCTCCGAAGGCGCTCTGCCACAGTCCGTAGCTGAGGATGACGACGTGATTGTGGCCGGTCGGGCCCTCGTCCGGCGAAAAGTCGCGGCCGAAGTGCGGCTGCACCCCGAGAACCTGAAACGTGTTGGGCGAAACCGACAGGCCGTGCAGTTGCAGCGGCTCGCCGGAACCGGTCAGAGTGGCGTCAGCGATGGTGACGGCCGATATGCCCTCGAACACATGGTTTTGCCTCTGCCAGTCCTGAAAGTCCGGGCCGGTGTCGGGAAACAGGCCCCCAGGAGCGCTGGGTTCGGTCACCCAGATGACTGCCAGATGTTCCGAGTCAAAATAGGGCAACGGTTTCAACAAAACGGCATTCACCACGCTGAAGATGGCCGTGTTCGCCCCGATCCCGAGCGCCATCGTCAACACCGCCACCGCGGTGAAGCCGGGATTCTTCGCCAACATGCGCAGGCCGAACTTCAGGTCTTGGATCAAGGTGGTCATGCTCAACCTCCAATCGGTTCATCGGTCCATCAAGCCATCGGTTCATCGGGTCAATGAAAACCGAAATTCGAAAATCCACGGGCCATTCGTGAGTTGCTTTTTCGAGTTTCGAATTTCGAGTTTCGAGTCTGGAGTTTCATTTCCATTGCATTCACGCGTTCTTCCGATGAACCGATGAGCCGATGGCCCGATTACGTCATTCGTACCTCAGCGCCACCATGGGGTCGACCTTCGTCGCCCGGCGCGCGGGGATGTAACTTGCTGCCAGGGCCACCAGCGCCAGCGCGATGGTTACGCCGGCGAAGGTGAGTGGATCGGTTGCGCTGACGCCGAAGAGCAGCGTGGCCATGATGCGGGTCAGGGCGAAGGACCCCAGAATGCCCAGGGGGACACCCACCCCCACAATTGCCAGGCCTTGGCGCAGCACGAGGCGCAGCACGTCGGCCACTTCCGCTCCCAGCGCCATGCGCACTCCAAACTCGCGGGTGCGCTGGGCGACGGAGTAGGCCATGACGCCGTAAATCCCCGCCATGGCGAGCAGCAGGGCGGTCGAGGCAAAAACCCCCACCAGCGTCAGGTTGAAGCGGCGCGCTTTCAGCGAATCCGCGAAGACCTTGGTAAAGGTGCTGAAGCTGGGTGGAACGTCGGGAGCAAGATCTCCCACGATCTTCCGCGCCCCGGGAATCAGAGTGGCGGGAGGGAGGGTGGTGCGCATCACGACGGTAAAGCGCCAAGTGGAACGCGGCCGTTGCTGGGAGTCCACATAAATGATGGCGGGAGGCTTGGTCTCGAGGTTTTCAACGTGTACATCGCCCACGATGCCTACCACGGTCAGCAGACGCGTGTCGCCATCCATGTTTCCGAACTCCAAGGTCTGGCCGAGGGGGTCCTGGTTTGGCCACTTCTCGCGCGCCAGGGCCTGGCTGATCAGCGCCACGTGTGGCGAATTCATAGTGTCCGAATCACGAAACAGGCGGCCGCGCAGCAGGGGAATGCCCAGCGCGCGAAAATAGCCTTCGCTCGCCACGCAATAATCGGCGTCGCCGGTTCGCGTCGTATCCTGGAACAACTTCTCGAGATCCTGCATTCCGGGCACTTTCTCACCGGGATTCATCATCACAAAAGTGCCGTCCGGCAAGTCCGTGCCCAGCGGCAACCCGCCGGTGCCTCCCACTTCCACAACTCCAGGAAGCGCCCGCAATTGCGCAAAGAGGTTATTCAGGAAGCCTAAACGCTGCACCTGGTCGGCATCTTTTTCCGCGGGCGGCAAGGCCATGTCCACGGTGAGGATGTGGTCGGTGCGGAAACCCGGATCGACAGAAAGCACGCGCAGCAGGCTGCGGCCCAGCAAGCCCGCCCCCACCAGCAGCATCAGGGTGATGGCCAGTTGCGCGGCCGCCACGGCGCGCCCCAGCCGATGGCCGTGCACCGTGCCCAGGTAGCCTTGGCCGCGTTCGGCCAGGGCTTGCTCCGTGTCGCCGCGGGTGGCGCGCCACGCGGCCAATAAGCCGAGACCCAGCGCCACTCCCGCCGCCACGGCCACTGCAAAAAGCAGCACGAGCAGGTTCACCGAAACATGGCCCGGGGGGGCGAGGTCGGGCGGAGCAATGGCCAGCAGCGCCTCCACTCCCCATTGCGCGAGCAGTACGCCCAGCGCTCCGCCCGCCAGGGCCAGGAGCAAGGTCTCCGTGAGGAATTGGCCCATCAGGCGGAGGCGCCCTGCGCCCAGCGCTACGCGAATGGCGAACTCCCGCTCGCGCGCCGCCACGCGAGCCAGCAGCAGATTCGCGACATTGGCGCACGCCACGAGCAGCAAGAATCCTACCGCGCCGAGCAAAATGTAAAGCGGCTTGCTCACGTCGCTAGTCAGGAAATCCTGCAAGCGCACGGCGGAGATATCCTCCATCATGGTGTCCTTGCCGAATTGTTGCTTGAGGCGGCGGGCAATTCCGGTAAGCTCGCTGCGTGCCTGGGCCAGCAGCACTCCCGGGCGCAGGCGCGCCAGCACTTGCCAGTTGTGCGCCGTGCGGCTGGGAAGCCTTTCCCACAATTCGCGCGGCACCCAGATGTCACTGTCCGCGGGAAAACGGAAACCGGCCGGCAGAACCCCCACTACGAAGACATCGTGGTTTTCGATGTTCAGCTTGAGGCGGGAGAGATCGCTCGCGCCACCCAGATATTGCTTCCAATAGGCGTAACTCACCAGCGCCACGGGAGCGGCGCCGAAGCGTTGGTCCTCCGGCGCGAAGCCCCGCCCCAGCACCGGCTGCACGCGCAACATGGGAAAGAAATCGCGCGAGACGGAGGCGGTCATGGTGCGCGTGGGCTCAGAGGCGCCGGCCACGGATTCCAGCCAGGCGGAGTACTCCGCCACCCCGTCGAGCGTTTGACTCGACGCCTTCACGTCCTCGAAATTCGGGTCAGCGAAGTGCATGCGCCCGCCATGGCTGTTCACTTCCCGCAACTCGACGAGCCGGTCAGGCTGAAAATAAGGCAGCGGCCTCAGAAGCACTCCATAAACCACGCTGAAGATGGCTACCGTGGCCCCAATGCCAAGCGCGAGCGTCAGAACGGCAATCCCCGTGAAGCCGGGATTCTTCGCCAACATGCGCAAGCCGTACCTCAGATCCTGCCCCAGTGTCCGCATCGCCTTCCCTCCTTAATCACCCCACCACGGGAATCCGCTTCCTACGTTCGATCCAGGCTTCCGTCGCGAAAATGCGCGGGCTCGCCTCGATGAGGCGCGGAAGCATCTTATAAACAGTTACCATCGACCACTTGGATCCGTCGCGGGTGCGAAACCCCCGTTGGTTGAGGGTCTCCGCCATGTTGGACAAGGAACGGTCCTGAACAATCAATTCGAGGATCAGCGTGAGAGCGTCCATCTCGGAGGGATTCTCGTCCAAATGTGCGCAGTCATTTGCCACCCGGGAACCATAGGGAACCTCTTCTCCGCTTCGGCTGCGTTCCGGTTCTACTCCCTCCGCTTGGCGTTGCCACTCCATCGCCACCAACTCCCAACCGGCTTCGGTCCTTTTTCTCACGTACTCAGGATCCAATGGGCCTGTCACCATCTCGCGGATACGTTCTACTTTCGACATAAGCCCTCCTGTACAGGTCAATTGTGAACAATCCATTCTCAAAGCTCGACGCGGCCTTCCCGCCATCAAGCCAAAAACTTGACGATTCAGCATTCATCATCCCCTACTCGTATCTGAGCGCCACCATGGGATCGACCTTGGTCGCCCGCCGTGCCGGGACGGAGCAGGCGAGCAGTGCGGCCGCGAGCAAAACCAGGCTGGCCAAGAGAAACGTCATGGGGTCGAATGCGCTGACCTCGAAAAGTTGGCTCTGGAGGTAGCGCACCACAAACGCCGCCGCCAGGGCTCCCGCCAGAACTCCGACCAGAGCGGGGCGCATTCCCTGGGCGAGCACCAAGCGCCAGACTTGCCCCCTTCCGGCGCCGAGCGCCATGCGAATACCGATTTCGTGGGTGCGCTGCGTCACATTGAAGCTGATCACTCCGTAAAGACCGAGCGTGGCAAGGAAGAGCGCCAGCAACGAGAAAATGGCCAGCAAAGACACGGCGATCCGCTGCGGGCCGAGCGAGCCGGCAACGTATTGCTCCATGGTTTCCAGGTTCGCCACCGGTTGGCCGGGATCAACCGATTCGACCGCGGCACGAATCGAGTTGCCCATTTGCGCCGCATCCGTGTGGGTCTTGACGATCAGGAAAGCTTGCGAAACCGGCTGCTGGAAAAGAGGGTAAAAACAGACGCCTTTCCCCGAGTCTCCCACCAGCGCCGACTGCATCGTGTGGCCGACGAGGCCCACGATGGTTGCCCATGGCGAACGACTGCCGCGGCGCAGGTGCCGGCCGATGGGATCCTGGTGGGGCCAATACTGGCGGGCCAGGTTTTCATCGATCATCACCACGGGCGGCGCTCCCAGCCGGTCCTGATCGGTGAAATAACGTCCTCTTAACAACGGAATCCCCATGGCCTGGAAGTAGCCGGGGGTAATCCAGCTCAGATCGCTGTGCGGTCCGGGATCGCCGGGGCCGCTCGGGCGGCCCTCGATGCTGAAGGAAGAAGAGGGCGTAAACCCGCTGAAGGGAAGAGCCACGGCAATCGCGGCGGTGGAAACTCCGGGGAGAGCGGCGAGCCTCTCGTCTACGGCTCGATAAAAGGCCGCCTGCTTCTCATCGGTGTTGTATTGGCCCTCGGGAAGCTGCACCGATGCCGTCATCACGCCCGCGGGATTGAACCCCGGATCCACCTGCGCCAGACGGGTGAGGCTTTTCAGGAGCAACCCCGCCCCCACAGATAGGACGAGGGCCAGGGCCACTTGTCCCACCACCAGCAACTCCCGCAGGCGTTGCCGACTCTGGCTAGCAGTGACAAATCGTCCTTCTTCTTTGAGGACTCCTGACTGCTCCTGGCTGAAAACGTGCCCGATCGGCACCACGCCCAGAAAGATGGCGGTCAGGAAGCTCAGCGCGACACAAAACAGGAGAACGTGCCCATCAATACCAATGAACGGGGAAGGGGGAAGGCGTCCGGGCGCCAGCCGGAGCAAGGTGTCGAGGCCTCCGTAGGCCCCGACGACGCCAAGAAGGGCGCCGCCTGCCGTCAGCAGGAAACTCTCGGTGAGCGCCTGGCGAAGCAGGTCGCGTCGTTGTGCCCCCAAAGCCACGCGGATAGCGAATTCCCGCGTGCGGGCCGACGCTCGCGCCAGGATCAGGCCGCCGATATTCGAGCAGGCAATCAGCAATACGAACCCCACAGCGCCCAGCAGGATAAGCATCGGCTTTCGCAAAGCACCAGCCCCATACTCCGTGAAGGGAACGGCGAATATTCCCCAGCCGGAGTCTCTGGCGTACGTGCTTTCCGGGTGCGCCACAACCAGCCGCTCGGTGAGCACCTGAACGAACGCTTCGGCCTTGCTGGGCGGGACGTCCGGCCGGGCGCGGGCGACGACGAAAAAGCTCTCGTTGAAGTAATTGTCCGGCGCATAATCATTCGGCGCTAAACCCAGCGGAAGCCACACTTCGGCCCGGCGGGGCCAGTCAAAGTCCGGCCCCATGACCCCCACGATGCGGTAGTCCTGGTGGTTCAACTGAATGCTCTTGCCGACGATTGAGGGATCGCCGCCGAACCGGCGCTGCCAGGTATCGTAGGCGAGAACCGCAACCTGATTAGCGTTAGGCTGGTCCTCTTCCGGGTGGAAGACGCGGCCCAGCAGCGGCCGGACTCCGAAGACGTTGAACCACTCCCAGGTGACCTTGGCCGCCATCAACCGCTCGGGACCATTCGGCGCGAGATAATTCAAGCCTTCTTCGTACTCGGCGGCGGTGGAAGAGAAGATCTGCCGGCTATCCCGCACGTCCTTGAAGTCCGGGGCGGAGATGACAATGCTGGGGAGATTCAGCTTCTGGTATTTGACCCGAATGGTGAACACACGGGCCGGGTCCGCAATCCCCGCAGGGTGCAGGAACAGGCCGTTGATCACGCTGAAAATCACAGCGTTCGCGCCAATGCCGAGCGCCAGCGTCAGCATTGCCACGGCGGTAAAGCCGGGATTCTTCGCCAACATGCGCAGGCCGTATTTCAGGTCTTGGAACAAAGCATTCATTCGCCCACCTCAGATCGGTTCATCGGATCATCGGGAGATCGGGGGATCGGGAGATTTAGCGATTTCATGACCAGATAATCGAAGAGAATCTTGGAAATCGCCCAATCACCAAATCACCCATTGGCTCATTCACCGGATCACCCGATCACCCGATCACCGGATCACCCGATTACTTCATTCGTACCTCAACGCCACCATGGGATCGACCTTGGCCGCCCGGCGCGCGGGTATATATGCCGCGAGGGTGCCGGTCAGCCCAATCAGGCAACACGCCGCCGCCAATACCACGGGGTCGAGCGGCTTGACGCCGTAGAGCATGCTCCGCAGAAGCATTCCCCCGGCCAAGGCGCCGGCCAACCCCAGCGCGAGGCCGATCAGGACCAGCACCAGGGCCTGCTTGATTACCATGAACAGCACCGTGGACTTGCCAGCGCCCAGCGCGATCCGGACCCCGATCTCGCGCGTCCGCCGCGTTACCGAATAAGCCACCACGCCGTAGAGTCCCACCATGGTCAGCAGCAGGGCGATCCCCGCGAAGCCGCCGAGAAGCAGCGTGTGGAAGCGCGGCTCGGCCACTTGCGTCGAGAGCAGTTCGTCCATGGTTCTGACCTGAAACACCGGAACCAACGGGTCAAGCGCCGCCATCTGCCCGCGGATGGCCGATTCCAGTGTGCGCGGCGGGACGGCGGTGCGCAGCATCACCACCGGCGGCATCCATTCAAGCTGCTTGTAAGGGAAGTAGTAGATGGGCTTGGGCTCGGAGTCCATTGCGAATAGCTTGGCGCTGCCCACCACACCCACGATCTCACGCATCGAATCATCTTTCTGCCCAGGGCCCGTGGCGCCGGGCATGATGCGCTTCCCGATCATGTCTTCGCCGGGAAAGTACTTGTCCGCGAACGCCTTGTTCACGACCAGGACCAGAGGGGCCTTTTCGTCGTCGTGCTCGGTGAAAAAGCGGCCTTTGAGCAGGGGAATGCCCGCGGTTCGGAAGTAGCCCGGCGTGGAGAAGGCCATGCGCGCCGAGGGGCGGCTGGGTTGTGGGGCGGGACGCTCCTCGATGTCGAACGTGACGGTGGCATTATTCCCACCCAGGGGCAGCGGCCACACGCCCGCCGCCGATTGCACTCCGGGCAGGGCGCGCATCCGTTCCAGCAGTTGATCGTAAAAGGTCACCTCCTGCACCGTGTTGTACTGCGGCTCCGGCAGACTAAACTTGTAGGTGAGCAGGTGATCCGGCCTCAGCCCCAAATCGCTCTTTTGAAGGTGCAGAAAGCTTGCCATCAAGAGGCCCGCTCCACTGACCAGCACCAGGCCCAGCGTAACCTGGGCGATGACCAGCACGCCGCGCAGCCGGTCATGGCGGTCCGTGCCGCCCCGGGTCTGCTCTTTCAAGGAGGCGGTGAGATCAATCTTCGATGCCTGGAGGGCCGGCGCCATGCCGAAGAGGAGACTGGCAAGGAAGGCAAGCAGCAGCGAAAAACCGAGCACGCGGCCATCGATGCCGGCTTGGGCCAAGCGTGGAATGCCGTGCCCTCCCAGCGGCAGCACCAACTGCAAGGCATATTCCGCCAGGACAATTCCGACCCCTCCGCCCAGAATGGCCAGCAGGAGACTCTCGGTAAGAAGCTGCCGCACCACGCGGATGCCACTCGCGCCCATCGCCGCGCGCACCGCCATTTCGTGCTCGCGCGCCGTGGTGCGCGCCAGCAGCAGGTTGGCAATATTGGCGCAAGCAATCAGCAGCACCAGCCCAACCGCGCCCAGCAGGATCAGTAAGGGTGTGCGCGAGTCGCCCACGAGGGTCGCGAGCGCCGGCCTCACGGATGCTCCACGACTGTTACTGTTGGTGTCCGGGTACTGTTTGGACAAGGCCGCGGCGATCACATCCAGGTCGGCGTGTGCCTGCTCGATGCTGACACGGGGCTTGAGGCGGCCAAGCGCCTCCAGCATGTGAGCGCCCCGCTGCTCGGTGATGGGATGGTCCCCCGTGGGCGCTTCCCGGTCCGCGGCGATGGTGGTCCAGAGTTGGATGTCCGGTTCTTCCACCGGAAAAGCAAATCCGGCGGAAGCCACTCCCACCACGGTGTACGGTTTGCGATCGAGCGTGATGGTGCGTCCCACGACGCCGGGATCGCCGCCGAACTGGCGCTGCCACAAGGCGTGGCTGAGCACCACCACGTGGGTTCCCGCGGCTTCTTCCGATGGTAGAAAACCTCGCCCCAATTGTGGCTTGATTCCGAGCGCCGGGAACAAGTCCCAGGTCACCATTTCGCAATCGAGTTGTTGAGGCTGCCCCACGCCGGTCAGCACCACGTCCGCGTCACGGGAAGTCACCAGGTGATCGAAGACGTGGTTCTGCGCCCGATAATCAAAGAAGTCCGGGTAAGAGAGACTGTTGGGGACGGGCGCCCCGCGTGTGTACATCGACTCCACCGTCATCAGGCGGTCGGGGTCGGCATAAGGCAGCGGCTTCAGTATCACGGTGTTCACCACACTGAACACCGCGGTGCTCGCTCCAATGCCCAGCGCCAGCGTGAGGACCGCCACCGCCGTGAAGCCGGGATTCTTCGCCAGCATGCGCAGGCCGAACTTTAGGTCTTGGAACAAAGTATTCATTCGTCTACCTCAAATCGGCTCATCGGTTCATCGAAAACCGAAATTCGAAACTCGAAACTCGATAGCCAACGTAGCGCGGACCTGCTCTTTAGGTCCGCGGCTTTTTGCGATCCTTGAGGGACGAACCGCGGACCTAAAGAGCAGGTCCGCGCTACACCCTCTAGCTGAAAGCTGATAGCTGACCGCTGATAGCTCATTCATACCTCAGCGCCACCATCGGATCGACCCGGGTCGCCCGGCGGGCCGGAATATAAGCTGCCAGCGCCGCGACCAGGGCAAGCAAGAGTGTGAACAGGGCCAAAACCGGAGTATCGATCCGGACGACCCCGAAGAGCACGCTCGATAGCGCGCGGGTGAGCGCCAGCGCCATGGGCACTCCGATCGCCAGGCCCATGATCGCCAGCTTGATGGCATAACCCACCACGAGCCTGAGCACGTCGCCGCGCTGCGCTCCCAGCGCCATGCGCACCCCGATTTCATGAGTGCGTTGGGTGACGGAATAGGTCATGAGCGCAAAAATCCCCGAGGCCGAGAGTACAAGGGCTACCACACCAAAAACCAACATCATGCGGGCTGAGTACTCGACGCCGCTGACATCGTCGGAGAGGAGCTGATCGAGCGTCCGCATGTCGTAGAGGGGCTGGTCCGCGTCCACGCTTCGCACCTGGGCGCGCGCGGCGGCGGCCAGAGCAAGGGGATCGCCCGAGGTGCGCACCACCAGGGCCGAAGAGCCCGATGGCATTTGGGCGAAGGGAAAGTAGGCGGTTGGCTCCGGTACGAGGTCGAAAGGTGACTGCGCGATATCTCCCACCACACCAACGACGGTCTTCCACGGCTCGCCACTTTCTGCCCGGCCGAACTTGATGCGCTTTCCCACGGGGTCCTGGCTGCCCCAGATCCGGTGCGCCATGCTCTGGCTGATGACAATGGCCAGCGCAGCATCAGGACCGTCTTGAGCAGTAATAAGCCGTCCTTCGAGCAGCGGTATGCGCAGAGCGCGGAAAAAGCCGGGGGTAATGGACTGCCACACGGCCGCCCGCAGCTCGCCCGGAGCGGCCGGAGGCTGCCCCTCGGCCGTGTATTCCGTCCGGTTCCAGCTCCAACCCGATGGCAGGCTGGTGACCGCCGCCGCCGAGTCGACACCGGGCAGGGCCTGTAACTTCTCCATGACCTGCGCGTAGAAATCCCTCACGCGAGCTTTATCTCGAGCTTTCGATTCCGCCAGCGCGATACGGAAGGTCAACACGTTACTGCGATCGAAGCCCGGATACGCATTCAGCAGGCTGCGAAATCCCTTCACCATAAGTCCGGCGCCCACCAGCAAGATCAGCGCGAGCGCGACCTCGGTGACCACCAGCAGGGCGCGGAGGCGCTGCCGCCCGGGGCTGGCGCTCCCGCCGCGAACACCCTCCTTCATCGCCTCATTAGGGTCGGGGTTCGAAACGTGCAATGCCGGGGCGAGCCCGGCAAGGATTCCGGTGAGGAGCGTCACCACAAGGGTGAACGCCAGGACTCCGGAATCAACCTTCATGTGTTTTATTCCCGGTATGTGCTGAACGATGAACGGCGGGATGGTCCGCTGCATGAGTTCGCCTCCCCAACTGGCAAGCAGCACTCCCACCAGTCCGCCGAGCAGGGCCATTAACAAGCTTTCCACCAGTAACTGCCGCGTAATCTGCCACCGGCTCGCGCCTAGTGCAAGGCGCACTGCGAGTTCCTTCTGCCGCGCGGTGGCGCGGGCCAACTGAAGATTCGCCACATTGGCGCAAGCGAGAAGTAGAACGAACACCGCGGCGCCCATCAGCACAAGGAGGAACCGCCGGGAACCGGTCGTGAGATCTTCCACCAAGCTCACCACTCTCACCCCGTGGCCGGCGTTCGTCGGCGGATATTCCTGCGCCAAGTGGGCTGCGATGGTCTCAAGGTCCGCCTGCGCCTGCGCCAGGGTGGTCCCGGATTTCAAGCGGCCAATGACTTCCAAATAATGACCCGCGCGGTCCGCGTTTTGGGCGGCGCCGAGGTCGAGAGGGGCCCAAGCCTCGGCGCCCACGGGATACTCGAAGTCCGCAGGCATGACGCCGATGACGGTGAATTCCTGCCCATTCAAGTGCAGGCTCTTACCGACTATGGCAGGGTCGGCGCCAAGATGCCGCTGCCAGAATCCATAGCTAAGCACCACGACGGAGGTATGCCCGGCCTCGAAATCGCCCGCGGTGATGGCCCGGCCAAACTGTGGCGGCATTCCCAGCAGTGGGAAGAAGTCGGCGGTGGCCTGATAGCCCTCGACGCGTTCGGCAACACCGGCGCCGGTCAGGTTGACGTCCCAGCGATGACCGGCCGCCAGCATGTCGAACCCTTTGCTCTGCTCCCTCCAGTCACGGAAATTCGCTGGAGCCGCCTTGATATGGTTCTCATTCTGCTTCGGCACGGTCTCCCGCACGGCAACGATTCGGTCGAGATGCTTGAACGCAAAGGGGTGAAGCAGCATGCCGTTCACACCGCTGAAGATGGAGGTGTTGGCCCCAATGCCAAGGGCCAGTACAATCACCGCGACCGCTGTGAAGCCGGGATTCTTGGCCAACATCCGCAGGCCGAACTTAATGTCTTGGAACAAGGTATTCATTCGTCTACCTCAAATCGGCTCATCGGTTCATCGGCTCATCGGCTCATCGAAAATCGGAACGCGACGCACCTTCAAACCCGTGCTCCAAGCCCTTTGACATCTTGATGCATATGACGTATGATTTTGCATATGGCACGAACCACTTTGACGATCGATGACCAACTTCTTCGTGAACTGAAGAAAAAGGCCGCCGAAGAAGGCCGCACTCTCCAGTCGGTAACCAATGACCTGCTGCGTCGCTCTCTGCGTGCCCGTCCCGAGGGGCGCTACCAGTTGCGGCTGCGGGGCTGGAAAGCCACTGAATTGCCCGGGGTTAATCTGCTTGACCGAGACTCCTTGTTCGACCTCATGGATGGGCGTTAGCCGATGCAAGCGGTCGATACGAACATACTCATTTATGCGGAAATTGAGTCGAGCAAACACCATGCTCCCGCACGCATGGTCCTGAAAAACCTCGCCGAGGGGGCACTGCCCTGGGCGATCCCCTGGCCGTGCATTTACGAATTCCTCAGGGTCGTTACTCATCCTCGAGTTTTCCATCCGCCGGTTCCCTTGGACATTGGACTGAAAGACCTGGAACAACTGCTGGCTTCGCCTTCGCTCCTTCTGCTGGCGGAAACGGCAGGGCACGCTTCCGTGCTCGACCAAGTGCTTCGGCAGGCGGGCGCCACAGGCAATTTGGTTCACGATGCTCACATTGTGGCCTTGTGCCTCGAACACGGCGTTTCCGAGATCATCACCGGAGACCGCGACTTCAGCCGGTTTGCGGGGCTCAAAACCATCAACCCATTTGCCGGTTCTTAGCCAGCGTAGCGCGGACCTGCTCTTTAGGTCCGCGGCTTTTTCCGATCCTTGAGGGACGAACCGCGGATCTAAAGAACAGGTCCGCGCTACACGCTCCAAATCGGATCATCGGGCCATCGGGTCATCGGATCATCGAACTTCCAAAATCGGCACTTGGCTCGCAACTTGCGATTTTCGAGTTTTCGGTACCTTCTCCCGATCACCAATTCATCCTTGGGCACACTCACTCCATCGCTGAATCGCCAATTCACCAAATGACCCGATGGCTCGATGAACCGATGATCCGATAAACCGATCGCCCGATTCCCTCACTCATACCTCAGTGCCTCCATGGGCTCGACCTTCGTGGCGCGCCGGGCGGGAATGTAGACCGCCAGCAGTGCCACGGCGAGCAGGAGCAACGCGACCGCCCCAAAGGTCAGCGGGTCGGTGGGCCGAACCGCATAGAGGTATGCCGCCAGGAGCCGAGTCAAAGCCAGCGCGCTGGCAACGCCGGCTGTGATTCCGACGAGCAGCCACTGGGCGTTTTGGCCGGCTACCAACCACATAATCTGTTGCCCTCGAGCGCCGAGGGCCATGCGAATGCCAATTTCATGCGTCCTCTGCCGCGTGGCGTAGGAAACCACCCCGTAAATCCCCACCGCCGCCAGCACCAAGGCGATCGCAGCGAACGCTCCGATCAATTGCAGCACGAACCGTCTCCCGGATGCTTCCGTCGAAACCAGTTCGTCCATGGTCTTGATATCGGTGACCGGCTGGTCGGGGTCGACCCGCCAAATTTCTCTCTTTGCCGCAGGGATCAGGGAAGAGGTTTCGGAGCCGGTCCGCAAAACCAGGGCCATCTCATTCGACGGCCACTGGGTGTAGGGGATGAAGAGTTCCGGGTAGGGCGGCGCGTCCAGCCCGAGTTGCCGGATGTCACCCACGATTCCGACGATCTCCAGTTCCTGCGGTTTGCATTGAACACTGGACCCTTTCGGGGTCGACACCATGAAGCAACGTGAAGCTGTTATGGTCTTACCAATGGGGTTTTCATCCGGCCAGTACTTCTGGGCCATGCTGCGGTTGATGACACCGACCATGGGCGAGCTTGCCGAGTCGGTGGCGAGAAGCTCTCTCCCGTTCAGCAGCGGTATTCCCATGGTATAGAAGTAATTGGGGCTCACGGCGTGATAATCCGCCATACCTTTTTTGGGATGAGGTCCCGGAATCTCGAAATCGTTCAAAGTCCAATTCCGCGTCATCGGCAGGTCCACGGTCGCGGCCACCGAGGCCACGGACGGCAGCGATTCGAGCCGTTGCAGCACCTGTGCAAAGAAGGCCGCCTGGTTCTCCCCGGCAGCGTACTTCTCGCCCGCCAGACTTACGTCCATGGTCAGCAAGCGTTCCGTCCGGAACCCGACGTCCGTATCCAGCAGGCGGACCAGGCTTTTCATCATCAACCCGGCGCCTGCCAGCAGCACGAAGGACAACGCCACTTCCAACCCGATTAAAGCGCCGCGAATCCGGCCGGTTCGCACGCTCGCCCCGGAGCTTCGCGCGGGCTGGGTGCTTCTCCACGCCGGCAACAATCCGCACAGAGCGCAGGAGAGCACTGACAGAAGCACCGTGAATGTCAATACCGTGGAGTTAAGCTGGATGCCCGCATCATGAACCCGCGTGAAATAGGTGGTGTGTTGGGGCAGGGCGGATGCCATGAGGGGCAGTGTCCAATACCCCAGAACGGCGCCCAGAACGCCTCCCATGCCCGCCAGCAGCAGGCATTCGGTGAGCAACTGCCGCACAATGCGTGAGCGCGTCGCTCCCACCGCGCTGCGGATGGCGATCTCGCGCTCCCGTGTGGCGCCTTGGGAGAGCAGCAGGTTGGCCACGTTGGTGCATGCGATGAGCAGCACGAAAGCCACGGCTCCCAGCAGAACCCACATCGTCTGGCGCACACCCCCAGCGACGACCCGGGGAAGCTGGTCAACCACGACTCCCTGGTCGCGGTTGGTATCGGGATAGGCTTGCGCCAAACGGGCGCAGATTCCGCTCATCTCCGCCCGGGCTTGCTGCTCGGTTATGCCGGAGGCAAGGCGTCCAATCACCCGCAACCAGTGGCTCCCACGCTGGGGGTTCGGAATGGCCGGTACGAAAACCTCAGGGGTGCCCTCCCACCGTTGCGGCGGAAAACGGAAATGCGGAGGTAAGACCCCTAGCACCGTGTACGCCATGCCCTCCAAATGGATCGGCTTGCCAATAATCCCGGCATCGCCGCCGAACCGCCGGCGCCATAACTCGTAGCTCAATAAAACGACGTGGGGGTCATCAGTGGGGCTAAACTCACGGCCCAGCAACGGGGGGATTCCCAACAAGGCAAAGAGCCCCGGTGTGCTATATAAGCCGTACAAACGTTCGGGATCGGTCGTGCCGGTCAGGTTGAAAGATCCGTCGCTATACCCGGCTATGGCCTCAAATGCGTGGCTCTGGGCACGCCAGTCCTGTAAATCGGGGTACGACGACGCCACCATGGCGTGCTTGGGGCTCTTCTCATAGGGGAAAAACATGTAAAGCCGCTCGGGGTGGGAGTAAGGAAGCGGGCGCAACATGACGGCGTCGAGCAGGCTGAATACCGCCACATTCCCGCCGATGCCGAGCGCGAGGGTCAAAACCGCCACCGCTGTAAAGCCGGGGTTCCTCGCTAACATCCGCAGGCCGAATTTAGTGTCTTGAATCAACGTGTTCATCGTTTACCCCAAATCGGATCATCGGGCCATCGGGTCATCGGTTCATCGAAAACCGAAATTCGAAACTGGAAATTCGAAGATCGACGGACCGCTCGTAAGTTGCTTTTTCGAGTCTCGAGTTTCGAGTTTCCGTTGAATTCACTCGTTTTCCCGATGAACCGATGAGCCGATGAACCGATGGCCCGATTACTTCACTCGTACCTCAGCGCCACCATGGGCGCGACCTTCGCCGCCCTGCCCGCGGGAATCATGCTCGCCGCAAGCACCACCATCGCCATGCCCAGTACGGCGGCGGCAAAGGCGAGCGGATCGCCCGGTCCGAGCCCAAAAAGCATGGAGCGCAGCACTCGCGCGCCCGCGATGGCCAGCGGGAGGCCGAGGAGGAGACCGGCCACACTGACCGCCAAACTCTCGCGCAGGACCATCCAGAGCACCTGCCGACGCTGTGCACCCAGGGCCATCCGCACACCGATTTCAGCGGTCCGCCGGCTCACTCGGTAGGAGAGTGTCCCGTAAAGTCCCGTGGCTACCAACAGCGCGGCAAGCAAACCGAAGGATGTGGCCAGCAGCGCCGACAAACGCTCGTCGGTAAATGACCGGTCAAACTGCTCCTGCTGGGTCATAGGCTCGAGCAGGGGCAGGTCAGGGCCAAACTCTCTGACCGCGTGGCGAACCACAGGCAATAGCGCCGTCGGGTTGCCCTCCGTGCGCACCTCAAAGTGCATCGTCGCCGTGCCGCTGATTTGCGTATAGGGAAAGTAAGCCATGGGTTTAGCGTCTTCCTGCACGCCGGTGTATTTGCTGTCCTGAACCACTCCCACGATGGTGTATTGGACCGCCTTGGGGCCTGGGTCAAACGCCACGTGGTGTCCAATCGGCGCGCGGCCGGCGAGATATCGCTCGGCAAACGTCCGGTTGATAATCGCCACCTTAGGCGCGACTGCCGAATCCGCATCGTTAAAATCTCGTCCGAGGAGGATCGGAGTGCCCAGAACGTGGAAATAATCCGGCCCCACGGTGTTACAGCGCATGGAGGATGAACTACCACGGCGCGGGCTCGCTCCGTCCACATACGCGTCAGTGTTGTTGCTCCACCCCGACCCAATGCGGTTTTCCATTAAGGTGGCGGATTCCACGCCGGGCAAAGTGCGGATCCGGTCCATCAGCGACTGGTAGAAATGAACGACCTCTGCGTCAGCGTGCAGTACCTGGGGCGGCGTGATGCCGAAAACGAGCAACCCTCGCGCGCGCAACCCCAGGTTTACGTTTTCCAGGTTCCCCAGCGTGCGCAGCAGCAAGGTGGCGCACACCAGCAACGCCAGGCACAGGGAAATCTGCAATGCCACCACCACCTGACCGCTGCGAATGCTGCTCTGGTTACGAGTCGCGCTTTGGGCGGAAGTTTTGAGCGCGAATCCGGGAGCGCACCGCACGGCATTGCGCAACGGAGCCAAGCCGAACAGCAGCGCCGCCAGCGCCGAGAGGGCCAAGGTGAACGCCAACACCGTGTGATCGGGTGACACATTGAAGTCCAGCCCCGACCAGGCCACTAGAGTCTCTGTCGCCCAGATGGCAATGAGCCACCCCAGCGCTGTCCCTGCCGCCACCAACACCAGACTCTCCGCGAGCAATTGGCGAAAGAGCTGAAATCGGCTCGCCCCCAAGGCGAGGCGGAGGCTGAACTCACGCTGCCGCGCCGTGTTCCTCGCTACCAGCAGCATGGCCACATTGCTGCACGCAATCACCAACACCACGCCCACCATCGCCATCAGCACGACGAGCGGTTCCTGGTAGCTCTCCCGCAGATTCTCGATGCCGCGGACGGGCGTGAAATAAAGTTGTGATAGTTGCTCCTTGGCGTTTGGCTTGCCCACTCCCTCGTACAGGGCGTTTTGAAAGACGGGGTTCAGTTGCGCCAGCGCCTGTTTTTGGCTCACTCCTGGCTGGAGTCGCCCGACCATCAACAGGAACAGCCAGGATGGAGAACCGTAGAGACTGTCATTGCTGGCCGGCGATCGCCCCCACGGCTTCAAGTCCGTCCGGGATTGGAAGGGAACCCAAATATCGGTGGGCTCGCCTTGCCCCACACCCATAAACTCCCGCGGCGCTACGCCGATAATCGTGAATGACACTCCTTTGATGTACAGCGTCTGGCCCATCACCGAGGGATTGCGGACGAAGCGCCGCGTCCAATACTCGTAACTCAGCACGGCGACTTGGCTATGGCGGGTCTCGTCCTCGGGGGTGAACGCCCGGCCCCGCGCCAGCCTGACTCCCAGCCCGGAGAAGAAGTTCCCGCTCACCATGTCGACGTTGGCCTCTTCGGGCTCGTCGCCGAAACGCACCGCCACCTTCCGGTAGCTGAGCGGCACGAAGGCGACCAGGTCGGTAAACACGCTGCGCTGCTGCCTCAGTTGTTCGAATACCGGCTCGGTCAGCGAAGTGTCGTTGTAGCCGGTCTGCGAGGTATTGTTCGGCTGTGAGGTAATGTGCAACCGAACCAACTGTTGCGGGTCGGGCACCGGCAAGCGGCGGACCAGGGCGGCGTTCATCACACTAAAAATCGCCGTGTTGGCGCCAATACCCAGTGCCAGGGTGAGGACCGCAACCGCTGTGAAGCCGGGGTTCTTGGCCAACATGCGGAGCCCGAATTTCAGGTCTTGGAACAATGCATTCATTCGCATCCTCAGTGTTGAGTCATCAGCGATCAGCTCTCGGCTATCAGCTTTCAGCTACCGCGACATGCGCGGTTCAGTCTTTAGCTGAAAGCTGAGAGCTGATCGCTGACAGCTTCTTCATTCGTACCTCAGCGCCACCATGGGATCGACCTTCATCGCCCTCCGTGCGGGGATATAGCAGGCCGCGAGGGCCACGAGAATTAACAGAATTGCCACCGCGACGAACGTCAGGGGATCGGTGGCGCTCACGCCGTACAGCATTTCGGACATGAGGCGAGTAAGCCCCATTGCGGACGCGAGACCCAGCGCCACACCGAGCAGCGCCATCTTGGCGCCCTGGCCCACCACGAGGCGGAGCACCTCATAGCGGCCTGCCCCAAGCGCCACGCGAATGCCGATCTCATGCGTCCGCTGGCCGACCAGATAGGCCAGGACGCCGTATATTCCCACGCTCGCCAGAAGCAGCGCCACGAGGGCGAAGCTCGCAAGCAGAATCATGGAGAATTGCCTCGTGGCGAGAGAACCGGCAATGACCTCGTTCATGGTTTGCGCGCCGTAAATGACCTGTTCGTTGTTCATCAGTTGGCTGGTGCGGCGAATGGAGGCGAAGAGCGGTGCCGCCGCCCCTTCCGAACGCACCAACACATCCGTGCCAGGAACCGCCAGCGCCATGGCCTCATCAGGCAACTGCGTGAACGAATGATAAAGCTGGGCCCGGAGCGACTGGGTATCGTCGGAATCGAGCCCCCACTGCTTCACATGCCCGACTACGCCCACGATCTCGGCCGACTGATCATTCATGTTCGGCAGTTTGATACGCTTGCCAATGGGATTTTCGTTGGGAAAGTACTTTCGGGCGCAGACATCGTCAATCACCGCGACGGCGGGAGAGTGCTCATTATCCTGGGGAGTGAAGAATCGTCCGCGCTTAAGGGGAATCCGCATCACCCGCAAGTAATCCGCTTCGACGGTGTATTCCAGGGCCGAATACATGTCGCTTTCGTTCGAGGGTTTGGGCTGACCCTCCATCCAGAAATGTTCGTCGTCCTCGGTATCCATGGGGATCGCCCCCCACGAGAGCGAGGCTGCCTGGACGCCGGGCGTCGAGCTGAGCTTCGAGTCAAATTCCCGGAAGGCGGCTCGAATCGCCACCGGGTTTGCCTTTTTCATTGCCGGCGGAAGGGAAAGTCCGAACGTCAACACGTCATTGGGATCAAAACCCGGATTAACCCTCCACAGCCGCGTCAGGGTGCGGGTCATGAGTCCGGCGCCGATCAGCAGGACCAGCGCCGTGGCCATCTCAATCACCACGAAGACTCCCTGGGTCCGGTGGTGGGAGCCGCTGGTTCCGCGGCCGGCTTCTTTGAGGGTTTCCTGTAAGTTGGGTTTTGATATCTTGAGCGCCGGCGCCAATCCAAAGAGGATTCCCGCCAGCACCGATGCCGCTACAGTAAAGATCAGAACGTGGGCGTCGATTCCGATTTCCGACGCTCGCGGCAGGGTTGCAGGAAGCACTTTGAGCGCGGCCTGCGTGCCCCAAGCCGCCAAAGCTATGCCCAGCCCGCCTCCCGCCATGGCGAGCAGAACGCTTTCGGTCAAAAGCTGCCGAACGACGCGCCGGGGCGATGCGCCGAGAGCTACTCGAACCGCGAATTCGCGCTGGCGGCCGGCCGAGCGTGCCAGCAGGAGATTGGCAACATTCACGCACGCAATCAAAAGCACAAAGCCCACGGCGGCCAGCAGCACGATGAGAATCGGCTGGATATCACCCACCATATCGTCCCGCAATGGCAGGATGGCGGCGCCGATCCCCTTGTCCGCATCGGGATAGGCAGCCGCGAGATTCCTGGTGACGCCGTCCATGTCGGCCCGCGCCTGCGGGAGGGTGATGCCCGGTTTTAGCCGCCCGATCCCGTGAATTCCCAGGCCGGCCTGACGGACTTTCAGCCCCTGATGGTCCCACTGGCCTATGGGAATGTACACCTCCTTGGTAGTGAAGGACTTCAGGAGCAGATCGAAGCTGGCGGGAATCACTCCGACAATCGTGTAGCTTCTGCCATCTAGAATGAGGGCCTTCCCCAGGATGTCGGGTGCCGAGCCGAATTTGCGCTGCCAGAAGCCCGCACTGATAAGGGCAATGGGGGCGGCGCCGAACCCGTCCTCACCCGGCGCAAAGCTGCGCCCGATCACGGGCTTCACACCCAGCACGCGGAAAAAATCGGAAGTCACGAACTCCGCGCGTATCCGCTCAGATTCGCCGGCGCCGGTCAGCGTGAATCCGTAGCCGCGAGCAACGGCCATGGAGGAGAAGGTGTGGTTGTCCTTTTGCCAGTCAAGAAAATTCGGGTAGGAGATCGCGCCATAGGGAAAATTCGGCTTGCTCTCGTGCAGCGTGACGAGCTGATTCGGCTGGGGATAGGGCAGCGGATTGAGCAGCACGCCATTGACCACAGAAAAGAGCGCCGTGTTGGCGCCAATGCCCAACGCGAGCGTGAGAACCGCGACCGCCGTGAAGCCGGGATTCTTCGCCAACATGCGCAGTCCGAACTTCACGTCTTGGAACAAGGCACTCATTCATACCTCAGCGCCGCCATGGGATCGACCTTGGCCACGCGGCGCGCGGGGAGGTAGCAGGCGAGCAGAGCGATCAGGGTCACGGCGCCGGCGCTTGCCGCCAGGCAAATGGGGTCATACGGCTTTACGCCATAAATCAACCCCGCGGCCAGGTGGCCGGCTACCAAAGCTGCAAACATACCCACCAGCACCCCAATCAAAGCCAGCTTAAGCCCCCGCAAAACGAAGAGGCCCTCGACCTGGTGGTGCCCGGCGCCCAGGGCCAGGCGAACGCCGATTTCCCGCGTGCGGCTGCGCACGATGTAGGAGACCACTCCATACAGACCCATGGCGGCCAGGAGGACGCCGATCAGGCTCAACAGGCCAATCAGCCGGGATTCCACCAGCAAATCCAAGGTGGACAGGTCCAAGAGACTCTTCATGGTGTCCACACCCCCAGTAACTACGGATGCGCTATAGCTGTGAATTTCCCTCCGCAACAAGGGGATCATGGCATCCGGGTTTCCCGCGCATTCCACAATCACCGCACCACCTTCGTAATGTGTCTGTGCGTACGGAAGGTACATATAAGGCAGAGGCGGCTCGAGGATATGGTTGATTTTGGCATCTTCCGCAACCCCCACAATCAGTGTGTCACGCTTCTCGATCTTGATGAACTTACCCAGCGCCTCCTCATGTGGCCAGAAGCGCCGCGCCATGTTCAGGCTGACGATCACCACCTGTTGCGCGGCGGGACCGTCCGCCGAGGTGAAGTCGCGCCCCTGGAGGATATGAGTTCCCACGGTCGGGAAATAGTTGGGGCCCACCGCGTTCAGGTTAATGGGAATGCTCGATTGCCCTTCTGGGAGCTCAAAGCCGGGAATCGACACTTGCACGCTCGCTCCCCCTCCCGAGCCGCTGAGGAGAATGCGCCCCGCGTAGGTGGCGCGTTTGATTCCCGGAAGTTTGGCCACCCGCTCGGCGAGAGTGGGTAGGAGCTGCCCGGGGGGCATTCCCCGCAAACCATACACATTCACCACGGCAAGTTGCTTGTGGGTGTCAAATCCGACGGGCAGATTCCTGACGTACAAGAGACTGCGGAGGAAAAGGAGGGAGAGCGTCATCACCACCACGGAGAGAGCCATCTGTCCCAGCACTAAAAGATTCCGCGCCGTCACGCGCCGGCTGCCGCGCAAGATGACCACCTCTTTGCCTTTCAGCACACTTCCCAGGCCCACCTTCCAGGCGTGGAAAGCGGGAGTGAGGGTAAACATGAGGGTGGCGAAAATTGCGATGCCGGCGGTAAAGGCCACCTCGCGAAGGTCCACTCGCAGGTCCGGCCCCAGGAAGGAGTAAGTGGCCGGCATCAGCGCTCTTTGCACCCTCACCACCCAGAGCGTGAGGATCAGTGCCAGAGTTCCGCCCAGGGCTGAGAGCAGCAGCCCCTCGATGAGGAGTTGCCGCGTGATGTGCCAGCGCCCGGCCCCCAAAGCGACACGTATGGCCAACTCCTGGCGGCGCGATTCGGCTCGGGCCAGCAGCAAACCAGCAAGATTGGCGCAGGCGATCAAAAGCACGAGGCCGGGCAGCGCCATTGAAATCAGTCCGATCACCCATCTCTTACCCTGGCTCATGGTGTCGGGAGAGAACTGGAAAGTTCGGCCACGGTTGGTGTCGGGGTAGGCGCTGGCCAGACGACGCCCGAAGCCATCGAGCTCGGCGGAAGCTTGCGCGAGCGTCACCCCATCTTTCAAGCGGGCCACACACTCGAACCAACGGGCGTCCCGCTTTTGGGATTTCGCCGCCTTGGGGTCAACGGCGTCAGCGGTCAGGATCCACATATCGGTGGGAACGAATTGGCCCGCCATTCCCTGGAAGTAAGGCGGCGTAACCCCAATCACCGTCGCGCTGTTCCCCGTCAATTTGATTTCCTTACCGATGATTGCCGGGTCCCCTCCCAAACGGCCTTGCCAAAGCCGGTAGCTGATCACCACGCCGTCACGGGACTGAGGCTTGTTGTCCACCTCGCGGGAGAAGACGCGCCCCCGCAATGGCCGCACGCCCAAGACGGTGAAGTAGTCGGGTGCAACCTCGTCGACAAGCACCAGAGCAGACTCATCGAGGGAATTGAGGAAGCGACCCTCGCGGTCATAGATCGTCACACCCGAGAAGGATTTTGCCTGCTGGCGAATGTCCTCATAATCGGGATAGGACAAATCCACCTCACCCCACTGAGGACTCTTGGTGTTGACAACGACGAGGCGGTCAGGGTCAGCCACCGGGAGGGGGCGCAAGAGCATCGCATCAACTAACGTGAAAATCGCGGTGTTCGCGCCAATGCCCAACGCCAGCGTCAGCACCGCGACCACCGTGAAACCGGGATTCTTTGCCAACATGCGCAGGCCGAACTTCAGGTCTTGGAACAGAGTGTTCATTCGTCTACCTCAAATCGGGCCCGATGACCCGATGGACCGATGAGCCGATTCCTTCACTCATGCCTCAACGCCGCCATAGGATCGATCTTGGTCGCTCGCCGGGCGGGAATGTAGCAGGCAGCAAGTGATACCAGGCAGAGCAACAGCGCTACCGCGGTATAGGTCAGAACGTCGGTAGCGGTGACGCCGAAAAGCACGCTCTTAAGAAAACGCGTCAGTGCCAGTGACGCCGCGATACCCACCACCAGGCCGGCCAGCGTCAGCAGCAGTCCCTGCCCCAAAACCAGCCGGAAGATATCAGCTCGCTGGGCCCCCATCGCCACCCGAATGGCAAGCTCGTGGGTGCGCTGGCGGGTGGTGTAGGCAATCACCCCGTAGATCCCCACGGCCGCGAGAATCAAGGCGAGCAAGCCAAAGGCGCCCGCAAAGGCCTCCGCGACCCGCTCGAAGATGCTCCCCATTTGCATACTGGATGTAAGGGTTGTCACCCCGAAGACGGGCAGATCGGCGTTGAGGTCGTGAACGGTTCTCTCGACGCTCGCGGCGTAAACTTGAGGGTCGCCCGATACCCGCGCGTGAATAATCACCAGACCATAGTAATCCTGGAATAGCGGCAGAAAAATGACGGGCTCCGGAGCATACACCAAGCGGCGGTATTTGCCATTTCGAGCCACGCCCACGACTGTGAACCACTGGCTATACCGGCCCCACACCACGCTAATCCTCTTCCCGATTGCGTCCTGACCAGGCCAGTAACGATCGGCAAACTCCTGATTGACAATGGCCACCGGTTGCGATTTTTCTCCATCCCGTTCGGTAAATTCACGCCCGGCTAGGAGGGGAGTCCGCATGGTCCGAAAGTAGTTCGGACCCACGACGGCACGACTGATTTCCATCGATTCGTGGGGTTGGGGCACATAACCATCGGCTTGAACATAGTCGGTGTGGAGTGTGAAGCTGAGCGGCGAGAAATCCGCCAGCGTCACCGACTCAACCCCGGGCAGGACTTCCAGCTTCGAGAGCACTTGGCGGTGGAACGCGATGCCTTGAGCTTCCGAATAGCCGGCAGGCCCAAGTTCATAGGACGCCAGCAGAACATGGTGGGGGTCAAAGCCAGGGTCCTGGCGCTGGGCGTTCCGCAAGCTGCGGGTGAAGAGACCCGCACAAATCAGCAGGAGAAGCGAAAGGGCGATTTGCGCGACCACCAGCGCGCTCGAGAGCCGCACCTTTTGGGGGCCGCCCGACATCGTGCCCGCCTCCTCCTTCAGCACCGCGATGGGCGCTAGCGCGGAGGTGCGCAAGGCCGGCAGGATACCGAAGACCATGGCAGAGAGAATCGAGATGGCCATCGTCTCCAGGAGCACCGTCGTGTCGGCGTGGCCATTCAGCGCGAGCGGCAAGCTGGCGGTGGGCGGAAAGAAAGCCGCAAACGTCCCGGCCGTCCAGGTGGTGAGCGCCATGGCGAGCGCGCCGCCGACGAGAGCCAACACGAGGGTTTCCACCATGAGCTGCCGGACCAGCACCCAGCGGCTGGCGCCCATGGCCAGGCGCAGGGCGACCTCACGCCGCCGGGTAACGGAGCGCACCAGCAACAGATTGGCAACGTTGGCGCAGGCCAGCAATAGCAACACCGCCGCCAACGCCAGCAACATGGGCAGTGTCTTGTACATGTAGACGTTGGCTCCAAACGGTGAGCGCCAGAGCGGATCCAGCGTGATCTGGCTGGGGCCGCGATCAACGTTGCGAGAGTTCTCTATAATCTGTTGCATCAGGAGGTTGAGTTCTTCCTCAGCTTGGCGGCGATCGACGCCGGGCTTGAGTTTTCCGAGCACGTTGAGCCAGAAAGTGCCGCGGTCCTCAGGGCGATTCCAGCCCCATACGAAATGGTCCATCCCCAGCGGAATCCACACGTCCGCACGCAGACCGGTCTTGCACCCCTGAAAATCCGGCGGAGCGACTCCGACGATCGTGTACAGGTGCCGGTTGATCTGAATCGCCTGGCCGATGACGGATCGGTCGGAACCGAAGCGCGCCCGCCACATGTCCTCACTGATTACAGCTACCGACCCTCCTCCGTGCGTCTGTTCTTCCGCTGGTAGGAATCCACGACCGAGAATGGGGTGTACGCCGAGCACCTCGAAGTAATTCGCCGAGGTCAGCGCCCCATAAATGCGCTCCGGCTTGTCGGTGCCGGTAAGCGACATGAAATCGTCGGTGTACGCCAGCAGGCCGGCGAAGCTCTGAGTGTGGTCACGGATATCCATGTAATCAAGATACGAGAAAGGGGGGGTGGGGTGTTCACTGCGCTCTCCCCTCATCACCGTGACAAGGTCGCTGGTGTGGGCTACTCCGGGAATGGGGTTGAGCAGGGTGGAATCTATCCAACTGAAGATGGTGCTGTTAGCCCCAATGCCGAGAGCCAGCGTCAGCACCGCGACGGCGGTAAAGCCTGGATTCTTCGCCAACATGCGCAGGCCGAACTTCAGGTCTTGAAGCAAGGCGTTCATTCCAATCCTCATTGTTGAGCTATCAGCGATCAGGTGCGGTCCCAACCACCCCGCCCTGCGGGCACCCCTCCTTAACTAAGGAGGGGATTCCGGGGTAGTGCTGAGTGCTGATTGCTGATGGCTGCCTGACTCGCAAAGGCCGAAAATCGTGAATCGACTACCGTCAATGATGTATACTGTACACCATGAGACGAACTCAACTTTACCTGGACGATGAGCTTTGGGGAACGCTCCGCATCCGCTCGCAGCAGGCGAGAACCTCGATCTCCGATCTGGTTCGACAGGCGGTTCGGGAGAAATACTCGATCGGGCTTGCCGGTCGCCAGCAAGCCATGCGGGCCTTCGCCGGAATATGGACGGACCGAAATGACCTTTCTGATCCCGATCTCTATCTGCGCGGGTTGCGGAAGGGATCGCGGCTGAAGAGGGTGCGTTGAAAGCCATACTGGTTGACTCGGACATTCTCATCGACGTGGCGCGAGGCCGTGAGGCGCGCCTGCTGGAGCGATGGACGGAATTGAGCGAAAGCGATGCTGTCATTGCCTGCTCACCGGTGACCATGGCGGAGATATGGCATGGAGCGCGGCCTCACGAATACAAGGTCCTCGAGGCGCTGTTCCGTGCCCTTACGTGCGTTCCGATCGGCCCTGAAATCGGTCGCCGGGCGGGCGACTACCTGCGGCAGTTCACCAAAAGCCACGGTGTCGAACTGGGCGACGCCTTGATCGCCGCCACCGCTTCGATTCACAAACTCGCCCTCTGGACACATAACCGCAAACATTACCCCATGAAGGATTGCCTGTTCTTTTCCATTGCCGACTGACTCCCCGAGGTCGAAACTCGAAATCGGAAAAATTGAAACCCGGGCTCCAGGCGGCGAGTTGCGATTTCGACTGACCACTAGCCACTGTTTTACTCATATCTGAGCGCCACCATGGGATCGACTTTCGCCGCTCGCCACGCGGGGATGAAACTCGCCAGAAGCGCCACTCCGGTGAGCAGCAGGGCAACGAGAACATATGTCGGCCAGTCGCTGGGCTTGACCTCATAGAGCAAGCTCGACAGGAGCCGAGTGAGGGCCAGACCGCCGGCCGCCCCGGCGCACACTCCCAGCACCGTTAATTTCATCCCGCGCATGATGATGAGCCTGGTTACGTCGCGGCGTTCGGCCCCCAGCGACATGCGGATGCCGATTTCCCGCGTGCGCCGGGCTACTTCGTAAGAAAGCAAGCCGTAAAGCCCGACGCAAGCGAGCAGCAGCGCCAGCAAACCAAAAAAGCTAGCCAGGCGCGCAATCACGCGTTCTTGAGACAAGAGGCCTTCAATGCTTTCCGATTGAGTGCGCATCCCGAAAAGAGGCACATTGCTGTCGAGGCGCTTGGCGACGTCGCGGACGGAGGGGATCAACGCCGAAGGATTTGAGGCCGTGCGCACCTCGAAGTGCGCGCCCCCGCCCGTCAGTGGAAGGTAAACGGCCGGTTGAATCTTGCGGCGTAGGTTTTCGTATTCGGTATCGCCCACAACTCCCACGATTTCCCAACGGGGCGTTCGGGGCTTGCCCACGGCGGAATCTCCGCTCGTTCCTTCGCTGTCGCCTTGGGATATCATTCTGCCCAGCGGGTTCTGATTCGCGAAGTAGTGGCGAACGAAGGCCGCATTGACCAGAACCGGGATCGGCGTGCCAGCTTTGGCGGGCGATTGCGCCGCCGATCCCACACCGAAGGGGGAGGCTGCCTGTTGGGGGGATTCTCCGGAGGAGGCGGCGCGTTCGGCCAAGTCGAAGTCTTCGGCCGTAAGCGTCCGGCCCTCGAGGAGCGGAATGCGCAAGGTCTTCAGGAAACCCGGTCCCGTGGCGAGCATGTCCACTTCCTCCGTCGTCTTGGGCGGTTGCCCTTCCACGTGGACGTCGCTGGTCCAAAGGCTGCCGCTCAGCAACGCATCGGAGGAGTAGCTGACCGAGATCACGCCGGGAAGCGCGGCAAGCTGGTCCTGCAAGTTGCGGTAAAGCCTTTGAATCTGCGCATCCTGGTATTTCTCCAGGGTGGGGTTTATGCCGAAGAGCAAAACATTCCGCGTGTCGAAGCCGGGGTTGATGCGGTAAAGGTTCTCCAGCGTCCGCACCATCAAGCCGGCGCCCACCAGAACGATCATCGAAAGCCCCACCTGCACGACGACGAGCGCCTTATCGAGATGCCACCGCCGGCCGGAGTGCGCAGTTCCTCCCGGAAGCGTCGAGGTGTTTTCCTTGAGCGCCGACGTCAAACTCAGCCGCGTGCTGCGGAGTGCCGGCGCGAGGCCAAATAGGATTCCGGTGCCAAGTGATATGGAAAGGGTAAACGTAAGGGCGCGCCAATCGGGCTCGACCACGAAGGGAAACGGGCTGTCGGCATTGCTGAGAATGAACGCGGTCATGGCACGGACGCCCCAAACAGCCAATAGCACTCCCAGCGCGCCCCCGGCCAGCGAGAGCGTCACACTTTCGGTAAGCAGTTGGCGCACGATCGTCCAGCGCCTTGCGCCCAAGGCCAGGCGCACCGCCATTTCCTTTTGCCGCGCCGTGGCGCGCGCCAGCAGCAGGCCGGCCACGTTCGCGCAAGCAATCAAAAGCACGAAGCCGACCACACCCATCAGAACGTAAAGCGGCTGGGAGAAAAACCTGCGCTGCCCCGTCAGGCCTTGCTGCGCCGGGAGCAGGAGAATCTTCGGGTCGTCGGATTCCTTGGAAAGCGCCTTCTCTCCGTGTAGCATCAGGTTGCGAAAAACCAGAGTGGCCGCCGCCTGCGCCTGCCCAAGGGAAACACCCGCCTTGAGACGCCCAACGATGACGAGCCACCAATTGGTCGGGTCTTGAACGTCCCTGCTCCAAGGAATATTCAGGCGGGGAAGCGTGGAAAGCGAAAGAAATAGGTCCTGTTTCTTCCCCGGAGAAAGCCTGGTAAAGGCGGGCTCCGCGACTCCCACGATGGTGAACGGCACGCTGTTTAAAAGGACCGATCGGCCAAGGGTGGCGGGGTCGGCGCCAAAGGCGGTCTGCCAAAAGTCGTAGCTCAGGACGACGGCCGGCAGGGCGGAAGGCGTATCGTCGTCCGGGCCGAGCGCGCGCCCCATCACAGCCTTCACGCCCAGGGTTGAGAAGTAATCCCCGGAGACAACTTCGCCGCGCGCCATGCGCGCCAGCCCGTTGCCGCTCAGGACAAGGTCTGAGGGTCCCGCAAACGCTGTGGCCCCGGAAAACACGTCCTTCTCAGACCGAATCAGCTCGAAGAAGGGGTACGGCAACGAACAGCCGTACGGATTCTTTTGGTCGCTCCGCTCGCAATCCCCGAAGGAACTGGTTGAATTCCTGCGCGGCCGCTCATGCGCGGACCAGCGAAGCACGACGAGCTGCGATGGGTCGCGTACCGGCAGCGTCCGCAACATCACCGCATCAACCAAACTGAAGATCGCCGTGTTCGCCCCAATGCCCAGCGCCAGCGTGAGCATCGCCACGGCCGTGAAGCCGGGGTTCTTCGCCAACATCCGCAAGCCGAACTTCAGGTCTTGGAACAGAGCATTCATTCGTCTACCTCAGTGCTGCGCCATCAGCTATCAGCCATCGTAGCGCGGACCTGCTCTTTAGGTCCGCGGCTTTTCGCGATCCTTGCGGGACGAACCGCGGACCTAAAGAACAGGTCCGCGCTACAAACTGCTCCAACCACCCCTCGCCGCCGTTCGCTAGTCGTGCAGTTTGATGTTGTAGCGGCGAGTTTACCTCGCCATATGGCGGCGTAAAGCCGCCTCTACATCAAACTTCCCCAACCACCCCGCCCTGCGGGCACCCCTCCTTAGCTAAGGAGGGGAGTTGTGCGGTGGCACAGGCACTTCTGCCTGGCGCACAGGCAAGAGTGCCTGTGCCACTGACCACTGTCCACTGCCCTACTCGTACCTCAGCGCCACCATGGGATCGACCTTCGCCGCGCGCCGGGCGGGAAAGTAGCTCGCCGCCAATGCCACCAATACGAGCAACACCGGCATGCCGGCAAAGACTGTGAGGTCGCGCGGGCCAATGCCAAAGAGCATCGACCCGATCACACGCGACAGGGCGAGGGCCGCCGGGATGCCCAAAACGATGCCGGCGCCTGCCAACAGGACGCCTCGGCGCAGGATCATTTCCAGTACGTTGCCGCTGGACGCCCCCAGGGCGATGCGGATGCCCATCTCGTGCATCCGCTGGGTGACCGAATAAGAGGTGATGCCGTAGACTCCGATCGCCGCCAGCAGGAGGGCAAACACCGCAAAGCTCGCCAGAAACGTCGCCAGCAACGCGGGTTCGGAGAGGGAATCGGCAACCACTTTCCCCATGGTGCGGAGACCCAAAACCGGAATGTTACCGTCGAGGTTATGCACGATTCCCCGCACGGCAGCCGCGAGGTTCGCCGTATCGCCGGTGGTGTGCACCGTCACCCACATATAGCGGCTGGGCCACTGCGCGTGCGGCGCGTAGACCATCGGCACGGGAGCGCGCATCGGCTGTTGGTGCTTTATCGACCCCACGATGCCCACAATCGTGTGCCACTTGTCTCCCAATTTGATTCTGCGCCCGATGGGATCTTCATCCGGGAAGTACCGCCGCGCCAGCGTGTCATTGATGAGGGTCACCGGCAGTGAGGTGGCCGTGTCATGTTCGTCAAAGTCGCGCCCTCGCAGCAGGGGGATTCCCATGGCGCGGAAGAGGCCGGGAGTGGCTTCGTTGTACTGCGTCTCCATGTCCATCCAATCGGCGGGTTTGGGGCGGCCTTCGATCTCGAAGGGGCCGCCACTGTACTCGCCGGTCATGGGGAGCGTGCCCACCGCGCCGGCGCCGTCAACGCCCGGCACGCCTCTCAGCCTCGAGAGCAGTTCCTGGTAAAGCCCCACGCTCCGCTCCGGGGTGGAGTACTTCGCGCGTGGAGGGTCGAGCGTAAACGTCAATACGTTTTCGACACGCAGCCCCGTCTCTACGTGGAGAAGGACGAATAAATCCTTTACGATCAGCCCTGCGCCCACCAGCAGCACCAGGCAGAGACCCGCTTCGCCCACCACCAGCAAGGACATCAGCCGATTGCGCCGCCGCGCCCCGCTCCAGGCGTTGGCATCGCCCTTGATGGCGCAATTCAGGTCGGTCCGCGAGCCGAACCACGCGGGGGCAATTCCAAACCCCACGCCGGTCAACAGGGATACCAGGAGGGTGAAGACGAGGACGTGAGTGTCCATGCGCAGGGTGGAATCCAGGGCAAAGTCCTCCGGCGCCGTCGAGCGCAGCACGTCCATCAACCAGCGGGCAATAACCAGCCCCAGGCCGCCGCCCGCCAGGGCGAGCAAGACGCTCTCCGTCAACATCTGCCGTACCATCCGGCCACGGCCCGCTCCCAGGGAGGCGCGAATGGCCATTTCCTTGGCTCTTCCCGATGCGCGCGCCAATTGCAGGCCGGCGATATTTACGCAAGCGAGGAGCAACACAAAGCCCACCGCCGAAAAAAGGAGCAGCAACGGCTTCCGGACTTCTCCGAGCAGGGCACTGCGAATGGGCTCGACCCTAATGCCCCAGCCGCTGTTGGTCGCCGGAAATTCCTGCTCCAACCGGCGCGCGATGGTGGTCATGTCCGCCTGCGCCCGTTCCTGCGTTATACCCGGTTTGAGGCGGGCGACCACACTGTACTGGTGCTGCATGCGGTCTCTACCAGGATCTTCCCGCAGCGCCGTGAAGAACTCGCAGGTCTTGATGCCGGGGAAAGCGAAACGGGCGGGCAGGACGCCGATAATCGTGAAGGGATTGCCGTCGAGCGTCATCGTGCGCCCGAGAACGTCGGTACTCCCGGCGAATCGTCTTTGCCATGCCGCATAGCTCAAAACGGCGACGCGCGCTGCACCCGGCTTGTCTTCTTCGGTCGTATAGAATCGTCCCAAGAGAGGCTGGATCCCCAGCACCTTGAGGAAGCCGAAGGTGGTCACGCCGCCCACGATCTGTTGGGGTTCGCCCCGACCTGTCCACGTGTAGGTGTTGGGGTAGCCGGTAATCGCCATCTCTTCGAACACATCGTTTTGTGCACGCCAATCGAGGTAGTCGCGATATCCCACGCCGCTGTTTTTGCCACTCACATGGCGCGCATCCACATCCATGATTCGGTCCGGCTCGGGGAATGGAAAAGGATTAAGCAACAGCGCATTCACCGCACTGAAAATCGCCGTGTTCGCCCCAATCCCCAGTGCCAGCGTAAGCACCGCGACGGCCGTGAAGCCGGGATTCTTCGCCAACATGCGCAGGCCGAACTTTAGGTCTTGGAACAGAGCATTCATTCGTCTACCTCAGTGCTGAGCCATCAGCTATCAGCCACCGTAGCGCGGACCTGCTCTTTAGGTCCGCGGCTTTTCGCGATCCTTGCGGGACGAACCGCGGACCTAAAGAACAGGTCCGCGCTACAAACTGCCCCAACCACCCCGCCCTGCGCGCTCGACGTAGGTCAATTTGATGTAGCGGCGGCTTTACGCCGCCATTTGGCGAGGTAAACTCGCCGCCATTTGGCGAGGTAAACTCGCCGCTACAAAATTGGACCGCTACCCGCGCACTCCCCTTCTTGGCAAGGAGCCGACTCAGGGGTAGTGCTGAGCGCTGATAGCTGATCGCTGACAGCTTCAGTCTCGTCAACACCCATAACCAGCAGCGTGGCGTCGTCGTTCCATTGCTCCCCGTTGAATTCTCGCAGGGCCGCTATGATCTCTTCCCGGATGACGTCCGGGCGAAAATGCCGAAGAGCTGTGACCATGGCAATCAACCGTTCCTCCTGGAACTCTTCTCCTTGCGCGTCGGTGGACTCGGTGATCCCATCGGTAAACAAAATGAGGCGGTCGCCGGGAGCCAGCTCCACCGTGCCCGTCTGGCATTCCCAATTGGGCACCAAGGCCAGGACCGGCCCCCCATCCCGAAGCCGGCTGTAGGAGCCATCGCGGTGAACCAGGAAGGGAGGATTGTGCCCCGCGTTCACATACGCCAGGCGTCGCGTGGACGCATCGAGAAGGCCATAGAAGAAGGTGATGAAGCGATCCGCCCCGACGTGAGGCAAGGCGGCACGATTGACCCGCGCGCAGAGGTGGGCGGGCGGCACGTCCGGCCCCGCGAGGTCCCGCACGGTGGCTTGCAGGTTCGACATTAAGAGCGCGGCGGGAACACCTTTTCCGCTGACGTCGCCAATGCACACCGCCAGCGACTGCTCGTTAAACTTCAGCACATCAAAATAGTCACCGCCCACGCTGCGCGCCGGCTGCCAGAAGGCGGCCATTTCATATCCCGGCATGTGGGGGATATCCTCAGGCACCAGGCGCTTCTGGATTTGGTGAGCTTCCTGGATCTCCTCCTCGCGCCGGCAGAGTTCTTGCATCGCCTGTTGCGCCCGCAGCTCGTCTTCCGCCTGCTTTTGCCGCGTTCGCCGGCGGGTACGGCCCAACTCAATCTGTTTGCGGAGAGTCTCCAGCAGCCGGGCGTTGTCCCAAGGCTTTTGCACGAAATCGCCCACGCCGTGCTGCATGGCTTCCACGGCAACATCCACGCTGCCCCAACCGGTCATCACGACGATGGGCATGTCACCCAGCGTTTCCAGGCGGCCCAGAAGGTCCAATCCCTCGCGGCCGGAGGTCGTGTCGCGGGCGAAATTCAGGTCCATCAGGAGCAGGTCGAATTGGTTTCCATCCAGTGCCTCCAGGATCGCGGCCGGCGAATTGACCCTGTGCACCTGGTAGCCGTGGGTGCGGAGCAGCAGACCCAGAGCTTCCAAGATGTCAGGCTGGTCATCAGCAATCAGGACTCGAGCCTGATCCGCGCCTTCCCCATTCGCAGCATTTACAGCTTCTTCCAGCATGGTGCTCATACTCGCATCACTTTCTCATATCAGGCCCTGGGGGCATTGAGCCATCGGGTCATCGAGCCATCGGTTCATCGGTTCATCGAAAACCGAAATTCGAAACTCGAAATTGGAAATTCGAAGATCGAGGAACCGCTCGTAAGTTGCGTTTTCGAGTTTCGAGTTTCGAGTTTCGTTTCCGTTGCATTCACGCGTTCTCCCGATGAACCGATGAGCCGATGACCCGATGACCCGATGACCCGATTACTTCACTCCAGCCGAATGCGGTTGAAGGCGTCCCACTGCGACATGTCGGAGAGGTAGACCTTGTCGCCGGGCTCCAACCCGCCCAGAATTTCCACCGAGTTCACCGAGGCGCGGCCCAGCTTTACCTGCACCCGGCTGGCGCCCTTGCCGTCCGGGTCGATCTTGAACATCCCCACCGTGCTGTTGGGCTGGCCGAAAGCGGGACGGCCGACGTAAACGACGTCGGCAAGGTTCTCGATTTCGATGGTGCCTTCCACGCTCAGGTCGGGACGGGCGCCTTTGGGAAGCGCGGCATCCAGCTTCACGTCCACGGTCACGCTGCCCTCTACCACCGAGGGGTCAACCCGGATGACGTGGCCGGGAATGATGCCATTGCGCGTGTCAACCGCTGCCTTCTGGCCGATGAGTACGTCCTTGGCCTGGGTTTCGGGGATTTTGAGTTGCGCCTTCAGTTTCGTAGGCTGGACCACTTTGGCGAGAGCGGTGCCGGCAACTACACGCTGTCCGACTTCCACGGAAAGTTCCTGTAAAACGCCGTCCGCGCCCGCCCGCACGTGCAGGGAGGCAAGCTGGGATTTCTTCAGTTCGTACAGAGCGCGCATTTGCTCCACCTTCGCCTGCTGTTCCTCGAGTTGCGCTTTGGCCGAAGCGGCGGTTACCGCCAGGCGTTCCTTTTCAATCTGGCTTTTGGTGGCCAGGGATTCCTCCTTGGCGCGCGTGACCTTGGCGTTCAGCTCCGAACCCAAGCCGCGCTTGGCGAGTTCCACGTCCCGGTCGGCGTTAAGCTGGGCTTCGGTGTAGTCCGACTGCACGGTGGCCGCCTGGGCTTTCTGGTCCAGGAGCGTGCTGTCCAGTTGCGCCTTGGTGGTGTTGTATTGCGCCTCGGCGGCTTTCAGTTGCCATTCTGCGTCGAGCGTGGCCTGCTCCTGCTCGGGGTTGGTCAACTCCATTAGGACGGTGTCCGCAGTTACCGGTGAGCCGGGAAGCAGGAGCCGGCGCGCTACACGGCCGTCGGTGGGGGCGGGGACCACCAGGATTTCTTCCGGGACAAGAGTGCCCAGTCCGCGGACCTCCAGCAGCATAGGACCGCGCTTGACCGTGTCGGGCCACAACGTCGCCTTGTCCACACTCGGAGCGGCGGGCTTGAGGCGGTTAACACCGTAAGTCACTGAGCCGATGGCCAAAAGGCCTAACACAATGTAAATGATCCGGCGCCTGCGTCGCTGCCGGATTAAGTCCTCACGTCGGATATCCATATTGATGTCTCCATGGTCAAACATGCACGGTGCATACCATTCTTAGGTTGCACATAATTCATTGAAAACAAAGTACTTATATAGGATGTCGGCCACCGCATGGGGAAGGGCGGTGTTCGGTTTTGGGATTAGCCTTGGCGATAACGAACAGGCAAACGGCGTCGGACATTATGTCATTGGCCATTTCAGCGGTTTCTTGTTTGTGTCATTCATGGATAGGCATAAATACTATGGCAAGCTCAAATGCGAGTGAAGCTCATGCAACCCCGGAGTAGTGAGAGGGACGATCAAGCGAGTTCCGTCTTCCGCGGGAGTCCCTGTGACCCCGTGGCCGTCAATCTCGATGGAATCCTGGCCCCGATCTATGGGCATGGAAACCTGCGCAGCTACTCCTTCCGGTAGTTCAATACTTGCCTTGAAATCCGACTTGTCATATTGGTAGTCGACCTTGAGGGCGCCTTGCGGGCAAGGTTCAGACCCCCGCGCCCATTGCATGCCGCAAAGATCAGGACGAATGGTGACCTGGGCAAAGCCGCCAGCCACTGGTTGAATTCCAAGAACCTGTTCAGCCAGCCACGCCGTTGGCCCACTCGCCCAGCCATGGCAGAGGCTTACAAAGTACCCCTCGCCGTGGTCCGTCTGAAGATGCCCATGGAAGTGCTCCGTTGGCCAGCGCTTGTCATAACCTTCCCAAAAGGTTGTCGTCTCAGGCCTAAGCATTCCTCCCCAGTAGTCTCTGATCCACTCCAAGGCTTCCTCCCGGCGGCCGGCCTGCGCCATGGCGGAAATTGCGAAAAAGTTGAAGTGGGGTGTTGCCGTGAAGCGGTACGAACGTGAAAGGATGTTTTCCCAGATCGCCGCGCGCTGGTTTGAGTCGGCCAGGCCTGCGTAAACGGCCATGGCGTTGGTCTGCCAGCGTTCACCAAAGATATTCCTGGTGGGATCGAGCGAGTTCGTGAGCAAATCCCCGCGGAGCTTCTCGGCGATTTGGTCGAACCTTTCCGCGGCGGAAGAGTCACTCACTTGCTTCAATAGCCAGGCGCCCTCGGAGAAGGCGCGCAGGAATTGCATCAGGGTCACGCGTCGTGATTCGGGGGAGTCCCCGTCCAAATCGGGAGACCAGTCGATGAAAGTCGAGCGATTATTGGCATTCGCCAAAAGGCCCTTATCATCAATCCGCGATGCCATGTACTCCATCAATCCACGCAGCGATTCATGAACGGACCGCAGATGCGCAAGGTCTCCCGTGTGCCGAAAATAATCCGCCTCGCAGATCACCCAAAGCGCCGAAAATCCGGGGATTCCGTTGACGTCTTTGCTCACCGGAATCCCGGCGTCATCAATCAACCCCCGCAAGCATTTGTCGATTAAGAAGCGGTCGCCAAAGAGCGTGCTGATCACGCGCCCGCTGACGTCCAACCCGCCGGCCAGGCACACCCTGTCTCGTTTGGGGGCGTCCCAGATGGCGTCCTGCATACAGAGGTGCGCGGTATACGCCCCCACTTGCCAAATCTTGTTGACCTCTGGATCCGAGGACTCAAAGGAACCCATCTGCCTTACGGGGTAGTAGATATAATCCGCGTCGATGGCCTTGAAACGCAGGGGCGATGACCCGCCCAGGAATCTGATCAACGCATAGGCGAACGCGCTTTTGGGGCCATAAGCTGTTCCGAAAGGGGGCACGTAAATTTCGGTAGCCCCCAGGTAGGGGTTGGACAATGCTTCCTCGACGGATTCGCCGTATTGAACCTCTACGCGCATCGGTGCGGGCGAGGCAGAGATCACGCGAATTCGGCCAGGACACTCTTTCCCAAAGCCCAACACCAGGTATGGATACTCCGAGGGCGGAACCTTGCGAATGGGCAGCGCCACCACCGCCTCACGAGAACCCGCAGGCGTTTTCTCGCCGCCTTTCGCCGCGCCTTTGGGGGGAGGGACAGGTGGCCGTGGGGGGGACCAGGAAGTGTCGCTCTCGAGTAACGCCGAAATATTGTGGAACTCCCCCATGCCTTGCGAGCCATAGACCAGTTCTTTGGCCTTCAAGAATACATGGGCAAGGAAAGGTGAAATGCCGTCATAACCCGGCCAGCGGTACATGCCCGCGTCCTCGTTGCCCTGGAAGAAACTACTCTTCTCCTCGATGCGTCCCAGTGATATGGCATCCGGCCAGGTGCGATCGTCGAGCCCCGGTTTCTCCCATCCCGCGAGAGAATGGAAATCGCACTTCCAAGTCGTATCGGTCACCAGAACGGCAGGCATCATGACCTGGAGCGGAGCCGGGACGATCTTGAGCACCAAGCGGTCACCCTGGGCAGCGACGACGGCAATCAGGTTCCGGCCCACCCGCAGTTGGCCGGAAACATCGATCCCCAGAACAAAGGGTCGAATTCTTTCCTTGGCATCGCGTTCGCCGCTGGCCAGGAGTCGCCCGTTGATGTACACCCGGATGAGGTTTGGGCCCGCGGCATAGAGCGTGGCCACAGGCGGAACCCGCGTTAATGAGAAGCTTTTCCGAAAGTAAAGGAACGCGCTCCCACTCGTGTCCCCGGTGTCGCGAGCCCAAATATATTGCTCGGGCAAAGCGGTGTGTAGGGTGGATTCGAGCGCGGGCGAGAGGATATCCAAGGTGGGGTCCAGGCGGCTTGATTCGGGGGAATTCTGAGCAAAACCCAGGAGAGGCGCTTGCAGGGCGAGCCAAAACCCCAGCAAGATGATCCAATTCTTTGGAACCCCTGCCATCGCTGACCCCTTTTTTACCTCTAAACCTTGGTTTAGCATCTACCGACCCTATCGGATTGGCTAAGGCAAGCTCCGTACATGGATGCAACTTTGCCCCGATTTGTCGCGCGATCCCTGAATTTTGGGCCAAAAAACCTGCCAGATCGTTGTCGATCATTGCGCAATTGGCGTATTCTCGTGCAAAAAGCCAGATTTGTGGGTGTACATTTTGTCGCTGCCCCTTTATTTTCATGCACATCCCCGGAGGTTCCTTCATTTTTAACATCTCTTTGGGTGATTCGAAAGCGCGTTCGTGAGTTGGGAAGACTTTCGTGGGGGCCGTGCTGCGCCTGGCCTTCATCGTCTATTAGCCTACACTCATCGGCTCGCTTTGTCAAGAGACAAACTGTCACCTAGGGCTGCCTGCCCTGGTTCTATAGTCCATGAGCGGAGAGGTTGTTGCCCGCCACTGTTCACTATCCACTGTCCACTGCCTCATTCGTACCGCAACGCCACGATGGGATCGACTTTGGTCGCCCGGCGGGCAGGGATGTAGCATGCCAATAGCGCAACGCCCGACAACAGGAGTCCGACCGCAAAGAAAGTGGCCGGGTCAGTAGGCTTGATGCCAAACAGCATGTTTTGCAGCACGCGAGTCATGGCCAGCGACGCTGCCAGGCCGATTGCAATGCCAATCAAAGCCAAGTAGAGCCCTTGGCCGATAACCAGTTTAAGAATCCCCGCTCGCCCCGCGCCCAAGGCCATGCGGACGCCTATTTCGTGCGTACGGTGGCTTACCGAGTAGGACACCACGCCATAGATTCCCACCGAGGCGAGGATTAGACCCAGCCCTGCGAATGCACTGAGCAGGAGCAGATTAACGCGCCGTGACGTATGGGACGCTGCCTCGACTTCTTGCAGGGTCGCGAAGTCGTGGGCCGGCTGGTCTTTGTCGACGTTCGCAACCTGAGTGCGCACCGCCCCCTCCCAAAGCCGCGGATTTCCCGCCGTGCGGACGAAGAGGGTCATGGAAGGTTCGCCATCTTGCAAATAGGGAAGAAAAATCTCCGGATTCGGCTCCTTTTCCACCTCATCGCGAACATCACCCACGACGCCCACGATCGATAGCCAATCCTTCCCATGAACCCAACTGCTGACCCTTCTGCCGAGGCACGACTCATTGGGGAAATAGCGGCGAGCGAAGGACTCATTAACGATGGCGACGCTCGGCGCCCCGTCACGGTCGCTGTTGGCAAAATCGCGTCCCTGCTTGAAGGGAATCCCCAGGGTGCGGAAGTAACCCGGACTAATGGTGGCGTAGGAAGCGCTCGGTATTTCTTCCGATCGTCCTTCCACCGCCAAACCCGAGACCATACCGGATCGATTCCCGAGGAGCGGTGGCATGCCGCTGCCGCCCACCGATTGCACTCCTTCCACGCTCTTGACTCCCTCGATCACTTGTTGGAAGAACCTTGCCTGGTCCTTCGGTGTCGGGTACTTGGAAGGCGCCAGGTCGATGGTCAAGCACAGGGTATGCTCTGATTGGAATCCCAGGTTGATCCCGAGCACGCGAAGGAAACTCCTGAGTAGCAAGCCGGACCCCACCAGAAGCACCATGACGAGGGCGGTCTCGCCGATGACCAGCGCGTTGCGGAAGAGGGCGCCAGACCGAAACTGGCCTGCGCCGCGGCTCGCTTCTTTGAGCACCTCATTCAACGAAATCCTGGACGCCTGGAGTGACGGGGCCACGCCGAAGGCAAACCCGGTGAGCACTGCCAGCCCCAGGTTGAAGGCCAGAACACGGTAGTCGAGGCCGATCGGTTCCAGTCCCGGCAGGTTGGGGGATATGAAGGCCACCAGCAGGTCCTTCCCCCATTGTGCCAGAACCAAACCGAGGAGTCCTCCCAGCAAAGCCAGCAGAGTGCTCTCAGTGATAAGCTGTTGGACAATGCGGGGCCTTCCCGCACCCACCGCCAGGCGCACCGCGATCTCTTTTTGACGAGTGGCCGCGCGGGAGAGCAGCAGGTTGGCAACATTGACGCAGGCGATGAGGAGCAGAAAGCCCACCGCGCCCAGGAAGAGGAGCAGCGAGAACCTGGCTCCCGAAATGATCTGTTCGTGCCAGGTTGAGAGCACGACGCTTTTCTTAAGGCCTTTTATCAAAGTGGATTGCAAGATCGTGTCCAGTTCCGAACGCGCTGCTGCCAGGCTTACACCAGGCTTGAGCCGGCCGAGGACTCGAAGGATACGAAATGGCCCCGCCCGAGTCTCGCCCTCGGCAAGTGGGATCCAAAGTTCATGTTTGATCCCGAACCTATCCGGGGTGACGAAGGTGGCGGGGAGCACTCCCACCACGGTATAAGCCTTGCCGTCCAAGGTGACGGTCCTGCCGAGCACCGAAGGGTCGCCACTGAAACGCCGCTGCCACAGAGCGTGGCTGAGAATTGCTACCGGCGGACCGCCAGGACGGTCTTCCTCGCGAAGGAAGACGCGCCCAACCGCGGGGTGAACACCCAGAAGCGAGAAAAACGACGCGCTGGCCTCGCCGTAGATGACTCGCTCCGGCTCCCCCCCTCCCGTCAGGTTGAACTCGGAGTCCATATAGGCAGCAACCGTGTTGAGTGTGTGGCTCTGATTCCTCCAAGCCACAAACTCGTTGTTCCAGACAAACGGTTGGACGCCGTAGGATTGCAAAGTCTCCTGGACATAAACCAGTTGTTCCGGGTGCGGGTAGGGCAAGGGACGAAGAAGCACTGCATTGACGACGGTGAAGATGGCCGTGGTGGCGCCGATGCCGAGCGCCAGGGTCAGTACTGCCACCGCCGTGAAACCAGGGTTCTTGGCCAACATGCGCAGACCGAACTTCAGGTCTTGGAACAGAGTATTCATTCGTCTACCTCAAATCGGCTCGTTGGGTCATCGGGCCATCGAACCAGTTCCGGCAACTCGCGTGCCATCGGTAGGATAAATCATCACGCGTCGATTTAAGGACTTGCGACATCCACAAGACACCTTGTCCGACTCATGCTGTCCGCTTGTGGGATTGCGGTGTGCGAGTTCGGCACGAACTAAATGTGACACGGCCATCTTGGCCGTGACCGTTCACGGGCGGGACGCCCGTGGCACTTCCAAATGACACCACTACTCAATGGCGAAGGTCTGCGGTACGTTCGCGAGCGATCTGGCGATCGGATGATGGCAGGCAAAAATCGCGATTCGAAAAAACAACTTGCGGGCGGCCTTCCGATTTTCGAGTTTCGATTTTCGGCCTTCGATGATCCGATGGCCCGATGAACCGATCACCCGATCTCTCCGGCCGAACTGTTCGATTCCGGCCATCCCAATCCCACGACCGGACGCATTGAGGGCATGGCGAGATACCTCAGACAACTCGCATCGCAATGATTATAAGTGAATTAAGAAGCATTCGGGGTATGGCAGCAAGAGTGCGGTTGAAGACTCGGGACTAGGAACCTGGGACACGGGACACGAAAAGCCCGAAGTCCAACACTAGGAACAGAGAACCCAGTACCGAGAACCCAGTACCTGGCCCCCAGAACCTGAAACCTATCGGAGAAGGGCGCATGAAGACTAACACGCCATATTGGCGGTTCATTGCAACAGCTACTTTCTTGGTTTTGCTATTTCCCGGGCACGCCGTCTGCCAAGGAGCCGGAGGAGCCTCGGACGGCGGTCAGAGACCGCCGCTACAGCAGCGTGACGTGACCCAAATCGACTACTCGAGCAACCATGGGGGCTTCAACGTTTTTTCTCCCTACTCCGCCCGGTATGTGCCGGCGCCGCGTTTGGAAAACACTCGTCGGCTTACGGACCTCATATCCGATGGCAAGCTGATGCTGGGGCTGGATGACGCCATCGCCTTGGCCTTGGAAAACAATTTGGACATCGCCGTGGCACGCTACAACCTACCCATTGCCCAAACTGACCTGTTGCGAGCAAAGGGGGGAGGCGCAACGCGTGGTGTGGCAGGTTCATATCAGTCCACCACCCTCTTTTCCGGCAGTCTGGGCGGAGGTGTGGGCAGCGGCGGGGGCGGGGGCGGAGGTCTTGGGGGAGGCACCCTCGGGGGACAAGGTATCAACAGCGTAGGTGGAGGGGGATGCTGTGATCCGAGCGTGTACGCCTTCTATGGTGGGACCGTTGCCACCACGCCCCTGAATTACACGGTGGTGAGCGGCGTGGCGACCGAGACGAGTCACTTTGCGGCCTTTCAAGCAGGGTATAGCCAGGGTTTTCTGACCGGTACCAGCGTTGGCGTGGCGGAGTACAGCTACCGGTATGCGGACAATACCACCACGTCCCTGTTCGATCCCGAATTCTTCACGGGCCTGTCGATAGGTTTCAGCCAGAACTTATTGAATGGCTTTGGCAAGCGCGCCAACGCCCGGTTTATCCGCATCGGCCGAAATAATGTGAAATACTCCATGAGCGTCTTCCGGCAGAGCGTGACCACCTCGGTGGCGGCGGTGATGACGACTTATTACGCCCTGCTGGCCGACCAGGAAAGTATTCGCGTGGCCCAAGAGGGACTGGGATATGCGCAGAAGCTTCTGGAAAGCAACCAGGCCGAATTGAAGATTGGGGCGGTAGCCCAGTATGACGTTCTGCGGAGCCAGGAGGAGGTCGCTAACCAGCAGCAGGCATTGCTGGTGGCGCAAAACACTTTTTCTCAGGACGCCCAATCCCTGAAGGCCAAAATCTCCAAGAGTTTCAATGAGCAGTTGGCCACGGTGGAGATTTCCCCCACCGACCGGCTGCCCGAGCCCCATTCCGATGATGTGCCCCCCCTGGCGGAGGCGATGCGGGAAGCCGCCAGCCATCGCCCGGAGATCGAGCAGGCTGATTTGAACCTGCGCAACCAGGAGTACACCATCCAGGGAACGCGCAATGCGCTGCTCCCTTCCGTCCAGGTTTTTGGCACCTACAGCTTCGCCGGATTAGGGGGCGCGTTGCGCACCACGTTCGCGAATATCTTCGATAACAGCTACCCCAACCTCTCCTTCGGGGTGTCGGTCGGTGTTCCCCTTCGCAACCGCCCGGCCCAAGCCGACGCCGCTCGGGCAGTGCTGGAACAACGGCAGTTGCAAATGAAGCTCCAGGATGCGAAGAACCAGGCCGTTTGGGATGTCAGTAAGGCGGTGAGCGCGGTTGGGCAGGCCCGGAGCACGCTCGACGCCACACTGAAACTGGCGGCGGTCTCGCGCCAGGTGCTCGACATGCAGCAGCAGAAGTTCACTTTGGGTACGGCCACGGTGGAAGAGGTCATTATCGCCCAACAGAATCTGGCGACCGCCGAAGGCAATGTGGTAAGGGACCGCGCCGCCTACGCCACGGCCTTGATTCAGTATGAACAGGCGACGGGAACCCTTCTGGAAAGGAACCACATCGAACTGGATGAGGCGGTACAAGGGGAAGTTCATCGCGCACCGAATATTCCCGGTACGCACTCGACAACCCCGTAGGTGCGAGCCTTGCTTCGTCTACGAGGATCACAACATGATCGTGCAGCTTCGTGAGTCCCGGCGGCAGGCTCAGGTCGGCCGCCGGAGGGGGAGAATCGTCGCTGTTTGTTTGGCGGCAACCGCATTCACTATCGCTTTAGACACTCAGGCCATGAACCTCCCGCCCGTGCGGCAGCCGGTCTCGGCGGATTTCAATTGGAAGTTCCTGCTTGGAGACCCGGCGGGCGCGGAGGCAGTAGGATTTAACGACGCGTCCTGGCGCACCGTGAACCTTCCGCACGATTGGAGCATTGAGGGGAAACCCGATCCGAACAATCCCACCGGCCCGGGTGAGGGTTACTTCCCCGCCGGGGTGGGCTGGTATCGCAAGGCCTTCACCGCTCCAGCGAGTTGGAATGGCAAGCGGGTCGCCATTGAATTCGACGGCGTATACATGGACGCAACCGTGTATCTGAACGGGCAGAAGTTGGGAACCCATCCCTATGGGTACACCTCGTTTTATTTCGACCTCACTCCCCATCTGAAGTTGTCCGCCGCCAACCTGCTGGCGGTCCGGGTTGACAATTCTGCGCAGCCCAACAGCCGATGGTACAGCGGGTCGGGGATCTACCGGCACGTACGCCTGTGGGTCACCGAGCCGGTACACGTGGCCCATTGGGGTGTGTTCGTAACCACCCCGAAGGTTTCGAGCGCCAAGGCCACGGTTGCGATGCGCATTCGAGTGGCGAACGACACCGCCGGTCAGGTCGCAGTGGTCGTTCGCACGCAATTGACCGGCCCTAGTGGCGCCTTGCTCGGACAAGCGGAATCGCCGGCCAACGCTGCGCCGGGCAAAGAGACGGAGGTGGCCCAGGAGATCAGCGTGGCAAATCCTGCCTTATGGTCTCCGCAGACACCGCAACTCTATCGGGCGATAACCCGAATTTGGAAGGGCGGCCGGGTGATCGACGAGGTCGTGACACCTTTCGGAATCCGCTCCCTCGTCTGGTCGGCTGAGAAGGGTTTTCTGCTGAACGGCAAGTCCATCAAATTGGCCGGCGGATGCCTCCACCATGACAACGGCCCGCTGGGAGCCGCGGCGTTCGACCGCGCCGAGGAACGCAAAGTCGAGTTATTGAAGGCGGCCGGATTCAACGCCGTCCGCACAGCGCACAATCCGCCCTCCCCTGCTTTTCTCGACGCGTGCGACCGCCTCGGCCTCCTGGTGCTGGACGAGCCGTTCGACGTTTGGAAGATCAGCAAGCTTAAGTTCGATAATGGGCGATATTTCGACGACTGGTGGCGGCGGGACATCACGGCAATGGTGCAAAGAGACCGCAACCACCCCTCGGTAGTCATCTGGGGTATCGGCAACGAGATCCCCGAGGTCTTTACGAACAAAGGCGGCCCGCTCGCGAAGGAACTGGCAGCCCAGGTCCGTTCACTTGACAATACCCGGCCCTTGGCACAAGCATTTCCTGGCCGCACATCGGGACCGAACGCTGACGCGGTGTTTTCGGTTCTCGATATCGGCGGCTACAATTACAACCTCGCCAACAATCAGGCGGAGGATCATCGGCGCCTGCCCTCTCGAATCATGTTGACGACCGAATCCTTTCCGGCGAACGCATTCGAACAGTGGCAGCTTGTCAAAGACAACCCCTATATCATCGGTGAATTTGTGTGGACGGCAATGGATTACCTGGGCGAGTCGGGCATCGGCGCCTGGGTCTATGGCACTCCCGAACAGGCCGCCATGGCGGAGAAACTCCCTGGCATGATGCAGGCCATGGTGGACCAGATGTTCCTTGCCATGGCCAATGGCGTCGATATGGCAGCGATGATGAAGAAGAATCAGAATAGCGACGCGGCTGGCCTCGCGGCTTTGTTTCCCGGCTATCCCTGGCACGCTGCGAACTGTGGGGACCTCGACCTGACCGGCTATCGTAAACCGCAGTCTTATTATCGTGACATCATGTGGAACGGTGGGGATCGTGTGTACCCCACCGTCCGGCTTCCTGCGCCGGAGGGGAAGAGGATCATCGCTGCCGGTTGGAGCGTGTACCCGACGCTTCCCAGTTGGACCTGGCCAGGCCAGGAAGGCAAGCCCCTACAGATCGACGTGTATTCCGGGGTCGAGAAGGTGCGGCTGTTTCTCAACGACAAGCTCATCGGAGAAAAGCCTACGGGCCGCGAGCAGCAGTTCAAGGCGACCTTCAACATACCCTATGTTCCCGGGACGCTTAGGGCAGTGGGCCTCCGGGGTGAGCGGAAGGTGGCGGAAAGCGTTCTGACGACGGTGGGGGAGCCGGCGCAGCTTCGTCTGACCGCGGATCGCGTTGTGGTTCGCGCTGATGGCCAGGACCTGTCTTTCATCACCGTGGAAGCGTTGGACGCCAAGGGACGAATACAGCCGAACGCCGATTCGATGGTCGAATTCCAGATCAGCGGTCCGGGGGTTTTCGCCGCCGTGGGTAACGGAGACGGGACCAGCGATGAGCCGTACCAGGGCCATCAGCAGAGGTTGTTCCATGGGCGCGCGCTGGTCGTGGTGCGCACGTCGAAGACACCGGGCGCCATCCAGCTTACCGCTTCCTCGCCTCGTTTGTCTGTGGCGCGGCAGATTATCCGGGCACAGATGGCCATCCCCCAGCATGAGTTGCAATGATCCGTTAAGTCTGAAGATGCGGATGAGGGATGCCCAAGCTTCGGACAGCTCTTAATGCCATGCGCAGCCACGAGATTCGCGAAGAACCCGTCACAACTAATTTCCATATCGAAGCATTCTGGCCTTGGGGTACAATCCTGTGCGCTGCGGAGGAGGCCCGCCGGGATGTGTTTCACTCGTGTTGACCACCCCACGCCATGAACTTAGGAGATGAGGGACATATGAGAGAGAAAAAAAGAGCCGCGACGAATCATCCATCGATGAAACTGATCACCGCCATCATGATCCTTTTACTCGGCGCTTGCACCGCCATAGCTCAGAATAAACCCGATCCGCTCAAGAATGGATTTGAGAATCCGCCGGAGGGGGCGCGTCCGCGGGTGTGGTGGCACTGGATGAACGGCAACATCACCAAGGAAGGCATCAAGCTGGATCTCGAGTGGATGCACCGCGTGGGTCTGGCGGGCTTCCAGAATTTTGATGCCGCGCTGCAAACTCCCCAGGTGGTGGATCATCGGCTGGCTTACATGACGCCCGAGTGGAAGGACGCGTTCAAGTACGCGATCGTCCTCGGCGATCAATTGGGACTGGAAATGGCGATTGCCGGCTCGCCGGGCTGGAGCGAATCGGGCGGCCCCTGGGTCCCGGCGTCGCAGGGAATGAAGAAGTACGTTTGGAGCGAGACGCGCATCGAAGGCGGCCAGCCGTTTACGGGCACGCTGGCCCATCCGCCCTCGAACACCGGGGCCTTTCAGAATGTGGCTATTCGCGACATGCTTGAGGCGCCCGAGGGCTCGAAGCCGGTTCCGCAGTTCTACGCTGACGCCGCGGTCATCGCCTACCGCGCGGCCGCCAGCGATGTGCCGGTCGAATCACTGCACCCCAAGGTGACGGCCAGCGGCGGCTCGATTGACGTGGCGATGCTGACCGACGGGGATTTGGAAAAGACCGCCAAGCTCCCCATTCCCGCCAAGGCGGGCGAAAGCTCCTGGATCCAATACGAATTCGCTGAGCCCCAGACGTTGCACGCCATTTCCCTCGCGACGAAAGGTGTGAACTTCATTGCCTCGATGCTGGCAGGAATCGGCAGTCCGGAGATATCCCTGCAGTCGAGTGATGACGGGCAAGAATTCCGGGACATCGTGAAGCTCCCGAGCGAGGGCGCTCCCGAGCATACGGTTTCTTTTGCTCCGGTGACGGCGAAGTTTTTCCGCGTCGCTTTCAAGCGCACCCCCGCTCCTCCTTTGCCGCCCTGGGCATCCGGCTTGGACCCTGCCTCGATGGGATTCAAGATTCCTCCACCTCCCACCGACTATGAGATTGCCGAGTTGGTGTTGCATCCGGGAGCGCGCGTCAACCGGTTCGAAGACAAGGCTGCCTTCACTTCCCTGGGCGACCTCTATGAATTCGCAACGCCCGCTGTCGCTCCTGCTGACGCCATTGCAAAGTCTTATGTGATCGACCTGACCCGGCAAGATAATGCGAAGGTGCAAGCGGACGGTACGCTTGAATGGACGCCTCCCCCCGGCCATTGGGTCGTTCTCCGCTTCGGCTATTCTCTGCTGGGAATCACTAACCACCCGGCGACCGCCGAGGCCACGGGCCTGGAAGTCGACAAGCTGAACCGTGGCTTTGTGAAGAATTACATGGAAACCTACCTGGACAGCTATAAGCAAACAGTTGGCGCGGACTTGATGGGCAAGCGCGGCATCCGCTACGTGGTTAACGATAGTTGGGAGGCCGGTTCGCAGAACTGGACCGACGACATGATCGCGCAGTTCAAGAAGCTGCGTGGCTACGATCCGCTGCCCTGGATGCCGGTTCTCGCCGGTCAGGTGGTGGAAAGCGCCGAAGCCAGCGACAAATTCCTGTGGGACTTCCGCAAGACCATTGGCGATTTAATCGCCAACGAGCACTACGGCCAGTTGGAAGCCACACTGCACGAGTGGAAGATGGGCCATTACGGCGAGTCGCACGAGAGCGGACGCGCCTTTGTTGCGGATGGCATGGAAGTCAAGAAATTCAACGAAGTGCCCATGAGCGCCATGTGGACTCAGACTCCGGGCGTAAACAATGAGCAATACGGCTACAACGCCGACGATCGCGAATCGGCGTCGGTGGCGCATATCTACGGTCAGAACCTGGCTGCGGCCGAATCAATGACGGCGGCTGCCGCGCCTTGGGCATGGTCGCCGGCGACGTTGAAGCCGACGGCCGACCAGGAACTGCTGAATGGGATTAACCGCTTCGTGATTCACGAGTCGGCACACCAGCCGCTGGTGGGCAAGGCGCCGGGCTTGACCCTGGGACCCTTCGGGCAGTGGTTCAACCGTAACGAAACCTGGGCCGAGCAGGCCGGTGCGTGGGTGAATTACATTGCCCGCAGCAGTTATATGTTGCAGCAGGGACACTTCGGCGCGGACGTGGTTTATTTCTATGGCGAAGATTCCAACCTGACCGCGATCTTTGCGGATAAGTCGCCGGATGTGCCGGCGGGTTATGGATTCGACTACATCAACGCCGACGCCCTGATTCACGAATTGAACGCCGCCGGGGGCCGCATCACGACCAAGAGCGGCATGAACTACCGGGTGCTGGGGCTTGATCCCTACAGCAAGCACATGTCTTTGCCGGTGCTGCGGGCCATTCACAAACTGGTGGAGGATGGCGCGGTCGTTGCCGGCCCCAAGCCAACGGACGATCCCAGCCTCGCCGATGACCAGGCGGAGTTCCAGAAGCTGAACGACGAGCTGTTTGGCGACGGCACGGGCGTGCACAACGTGGGCAAGGGCACGGTGTACGCAGGCCAGAGTCTCACCGATGTCTTCAATGCCTTGAAGGTGCCCCCGGACTTCGATTACAGCAAGCCGGAGAGCGACACGCGGATGCTGTTTGCGCATCGCAAGCTGGCGGATGGCGATCTGTATTTCGTGGACAATCGCAAGGACCGCGACGAGACGGTGGATGCAATGTTCCGCGTGACCGGCAAGGCGCCGGAACTCTGGCATCCCGACACGGGCAAGACGGAGCCCGCCTCTTACAACATCGCCGACGGCTGCACCACGGTGCCGCTGCACCTCGAACCCTGGGGCACGGTGTTCGTGGTATTCCGCAAGCCCACGAATTCAACCTCGCTCACTTTGCCCAAAGTGGTGGAGACGGAACTGGCGACGGTGGACGGCTCCTGGAATGTGGCCTTCCAGCCCGGTCGTGGCGCGCCGGCCTCCGTTACCCTGGACAAGCTGATCTCGTGGACTGACAGCGCGGATGCGGGAGTAAAGTACTTCTCCGGGGCGGGCACTTACACCAAGACCATTCAGGCTTCCGCCGACTGGTTCAAGAAGGGCGCGAAGCTGTGGATCGATTTGGGGGACGTGAAGAACCTGGCGGAGGTGACGGTGAACGGCAAGTCGCTGGGCATCGTGTGGCATACACCCTACCGCGTGGATGCCACCAGCGCGCTGAAGCCCGGCGCCAATGAAGTGGCCGTCAAGGTGATCAATGCCTGGGTCAACCGGCTGATCGGCGATCAACAACCCGACGCGACGACGAAATATACGTTTGCCGATGTGAAGCCGTACAAGGCGAACTCGCCGCTGCTCCCTTCGGGACTTCTGGGGCCGGTGCGTGTTTTATCCGCAGCCACACCATAAGGAGATCAGCGCGTAGCGCTGACCTACATAGCAGGTCCGCGCTACGCCCACTGATTGCGGGCGAAGCCCGCCTTGGACTGCGGTCGCAGCAGCTACCGCCTTCTGCCTTTGCTTCATACCGCAAATTGCGCAAGAGCGGGAAAAGCGGTAGCTGCTGCTACCGCAGTCCAAAGCGCTTCGCGCAGGTACACATGAAAACATGCCTCAAGTGAACAGCATTGGGGTTAGTGCGCCGAATTCGACTGAATGAAGCTTGCCACGTTGCTCTTGAGCTTGGCCAGGTCCTCGTCGCGCAGGTACATCATGTGGCCGGCGTCGTAATACTCCAAATGAATGTGGCTCTGGAGATTCTCCGGCAGCCGCAGGTGGCGCATGGTGTACTCGGTGCCGAAAAACGGCGTGGCGAGATCATAGAGGCCGTTCTCCACCTGCACCTGAAGGTGCGCGTTGGAAATGAGCGCCTCGGTGAGATCGTTTTCGACATTGGGCGCGCCGGGGAATCCATACTCGCGGCCGCCCGTACGCTTCCAATCCCATTCGCCTCCGGCCTTGTCGCTTTCGATTTCGTAGGTCTGGTCCTTGCCGAATTTCAGATCCTCACGCACGTAGGTGTTGAAGGCCGCGGTAAAGGCGCCGCTGATGGCGGTCTCCTGGGGATCGTACTCGCTGTACTCGGCCAGGGGATCGAAGCTGGGGCCGGTGAAGCGCGCGTCGAGGCGGCCGGTGACCAGGCCGCGAGAGCGTTGCAGCTCCGCCATGAACTGGGGGAGGTTCACCCTCAGCTCCGCCTTCTTGAGGTAGTCTTCGCCGAGGCCAGTGAAGTGCGCCACCTGTTTGGCCACGTCCGCCTTCTCCGCTTCGCCGAGCGATGCGCCCTTGATCAGCGCGTCAGCGTAAGTGGTGGCGGCGAAGCGCCGCGCGTCGGTGAGAAACGCGTTGAGGTCGGCGGGCGGGTCTTTGAGCATCTTGTGGTAGTACGCGGTGGCGGCGTAGCTGGGTAAATAGAGAATGTATGGCCGGTCGTCGCCGGGGTTGAAGGAGATGGTGCTCAGGTCGAGAACCGTGGAGATCATCACCACGCCGTTGAAATCCATGCCGTCGTGCGACTGGAGATAATCGACCAGGGCGGCGTTGCGGAAGGTACCGTAGCTTTCGCCGATGAGAAACTTGGGCGAGTTCCAGCGGTTGTTGCGGTTGACGTAGGCGTTGATGAACTGGGCCAGCGATTTCACGTCCGCGTCGATGCCCCAGAAATCCTTGTTCTTGGCCTTGCCCACCGCCTTGCTGAAGCCGGTGCCCACCGGGTCGATAAACACCAGGTCAGCCACCGCGATGAGCGAGTTGGGGTTGTCCACCACGCGATAAGGCGGCGGGGGAGTGGGCTGGGCGTTGGCGGTATCGACGCGGCGAGGCCCGAAGGCGCCCATCTGAATCCACACCGACGATGACCCCGGCCCCCCGTTGTAAAGGAACGCCAGAGGGCGCGGGCTCGGGTCTTTCACGTCGCTGCGCGTATAGGCGATGTAGAACAGGCTGGCGTTGGGCTTGCCCTCGTCGTCCTTGAGCAGGATGGTGCCCGCCGTAGCCTTGTAAGGAATCGTCTCGCTGCCCATGCGAATGCTGTGGTCGGTGACGGAGGACTCCTCCTTGGGCGGGGGCGTGGCCTCCGCGGCAGGCTTCGCCTCCGGCTCCTTCTTGGACTCTCCCTCGGGCGCCTGCGCCGCCGCGCATAGCACCCCGGCGAAAATCAGCAACATAGCCACGGCCACGACCCTCCCAAACTTCTTCATGCTTTTACCTCCGGGCAGAACCTGGAATTTCCATTTTGGAATCCTGAACCAAGGCAGTATACAACCGGTCCGGCCATTCATAACCGCAATTTTGCACCGCGCTGCAATCGGGTGCGCCGTTCGCCGCCCACCTCTGCCCGCAGAAGCGCCGGTAGTGGTGCAGTTTGGAGCTGTAGCGGCGAGTTTACCTCGCCATATGGCGGCGTAAAGCCGCCTCTACGTCAAACCGCACCACTATCGAAGCACCTTCAGGCTTGCCATATCGCTGTATTCAATGATACATTTCCCCGTATGAAGACAACCGTAGAGATTCCCGATTCTCTGCTCGAGCAAACGAAGCGGCTGGCCTTGCGGGAACGCACGACGGTGAGGGCTTTGGTGGAAGAGGGGCTTCGCCTGATCGTTGCCGAGCACCAACGGGCCAAAGGATTCCGGCTGCGCAAGGCATCCTTCCGGGGCAAGGGTCTTCACCCCCAGATGGCGGGCGCGGGGTGGCAGCAGATTCGTGACACGATTTACGAGGGGCGCGGCGCGTGATCGCGGTGGATACCAACATCCTGGTTTATGCGCACCGCGAGGATTCGCCTTGGCACCAGGCGGCCCGCGAGCGCCTTGCCGAACTCGCCGAAGGCCGCGCGGCATGGGCCATTCCCTGGCCCTGCCTGCATGAATTCCTGGCCATCGTAACGCACCCGCGGATCTATAATCCCCCCAGCCCGCTTGACATCGCCCAGGCTCAAGTGGAGGCTTGGCTGGAGGCGCCGGGCTTGGTGCTGCTGGCTGAGACGCCCGGTTATTGGCCGGAATTGCGCGCTACACTCAAGGCCAGCCGCGTCGCGGGTCCCGCCGTGCATGACGCTCGGATCGCAGCCCTGTGCCGCTTGCATGGAGTGCGGGAGCTGTGGACAGCGGATCGGGACTTCAGCCGTTTCCAAGGTCCTCGCGCAATCAACCCGCTGGTCGGCTGAAGTGCGACGCACTTCTGGTACGAGCGATCAGAGCCTGATATTTGTCGTACCGGCGCGCCTTAAGTCTTCAATCCAATTCATAGCAACATTCATTTGCCCGGCTGCCGGCGACGGCTTGATCGTCAGGCCCCTCGGAAGTGGCGCAGGCAACTTGCCCGCGCTCCCTGCTCAGAAATTGCAACCTGGCCGGATCAGATTGCGTATTCTCCATTGAACCGGGGAGGTGTGGATGAAAGTAAAGTTGTTTATGTTGGTTGTGCCAGTTCTTGCCGCTACGGCCGCTCTGGCCGGGCAACAAAGTAAAGTGAAGCGTTTCGATGGCAGTCGCATCACGCCAGATGAAATTGACGAAACGGTGACACGCCTGATGAAGGCGGCGGAAGTTCCGGGTGTGGGTCTCGCCGTCTTCGACGGAGGCAAGATTGCCTACCTCAAGGCGTATGGAGTGCGCGATAAAGAGAAGAATCTGCCGCTGACCGTGGATACGGTGATGTACGCGGCATCGTTCACCAAGGTGGCGTTTGCCGATTTGGTGTTGCAGCTTGTAGACAAGGGAACTCTGGACCTCGACAAACCTGTCTATCAATATTTGCCGAAGCCGCTGCCGGAATACCCAAACTACACCGACCTGGCCAATGATCCGCGGTACAAAAGCATCACTGCGCGGATGTTGCTGAGCCACACCAGCGGGTTTCCGAACTGGCGAGCATTTGAGGATGACCGCAAGCTGAAGATCCACTTTGAGCCGGGGTCGAGGTATGCCTATTCGGGTGAAGGGATTATTCTGCTGCAATTGGTGGTCGAGACGCTCACCAACCGGCCGCTGGAAGAGCTGATGCAGGAACACGTCTTTCAGCCTCTGGGCATGACGCGCACCAGCATGGTGTGGCAGGACCGCTTCGAAAGCGATTATGCCAGCGGCTATGACGAGTATGGACGCTCGCTGAACTCGGAGAAACGCAAGAATGCGGACGCGGCGGGCTCAATGAACACCACTCTTCACGATTTTGCGCGGTTCATGCAGGCGGTGATGAAGGGCGAAGGCTTGTCAAGAAAGACCCGCGAGCAGATGCTCAGCCCGCAGATTCAGATTCTGTCCAAGCACGAGTTTCCGACATTTGAGAATGAAACTACCGAGGAAAACAAACCAATCCGGCTCAGTTATGGCCTGGGGTGGGGCCTTTACTGGACGCCCTACGGCAAGGCGTTTTTCAAGGAAGGCCATGCCGAGGGCTGGAGGAACTACACGGTCTGCTTCGACAAGCAGGGGACGGGCATCGTCATCATGACCAATAGCGGGAATGGCGAGGGGATCTACAAGGAACTTCTGGAGAGCCTGCTCCGCAATACCTTCACCCCGATCGAGTGGGAAGGTTTTACCCCTTATAACCAGTTGCCGCCGCGCATCCCGTTGCCGCAGCACACCGAAGTGCACGTGAGCCCCGAAGTGCTGGAGAGGTATGTGGGGCGCTACGGCGAGCCGCCCAACCTCATTCTCGTAGTCCGGCGGGAAGGCGATCACTTGTCGGTACAGGAGAACGACGAGCCCAAACAGGAGGTCTTTCCGGAAAGCGAAAGGAACTTTTTTTCAAAAGTCTCGGACGATGTTCTGACCTTCGAAACGGACCCCCAGGGCCACGCCACAAGGATGATCGTGCACACGGGCGGCCGGGATATACCGATAAAGCGCATTGACTAGAACGGGCCAGGAGTTAAGCACACGAAGGCGCGCCCAACGCAGGCAGAGGCTTCAGCTTATCCCTTCCAGCACCGAATGCGCCCAGATGTAGAAGGCCACGTGGGGGCTCCAGTACTCGCAGGTCCGCCAATCCAGCGTGTACTCGAGATCCAGGACAGGTTCATCGTTCACGTTGCCTGCGATACCGTTCATGATGCCGCCGGGAATCAAGCCCACATAACGCGAATGCGGAAAGGGATTGCGCATGCCTTCGCCGGTCATCATCGACGCGGCGAAGGGATTTGCTCCCAGGATCCACTCCAACTGGCGGTAAGCCAGCGCCACGTACTTCTTCCCCGCGTCGCCGCGTATCCGCCCGAGGCATCCCAGCACCAGCGCATTGCCGGCATAGTGACAGTTGGCTCCCTGCCACCAGAACTGTTTCCGCACGGGGTGAAAATAGCGGTAAGTGAGATTCCCCGCCAGCGGCCGGTGTTTTTCCGGCGTAGGTGAGCCGAGAAACATGCCCAGCGGAATGATCCGGTAAGCATTGCGGCTCGACATGGGCAGCAGGTACTCGTCCGCGTGCATGCGCACCGCGTCGAGCCACTTCTCGCGGTCTTCGGCGTCAAGGAAAGTGTCATACAACTTCAGCAGCGCGAGGGGCGGGACGGCCGAATCCGGAATCTCGAGGTACGGCTGGTCGCCTTGCATCCAGAAACCGCGCACCTGGTTTTGCCCACCCAGGTATTCCGTGTTCTGGCGTTTCAGCAGGTCGCGGCCGAGCAGCGAGGCGTGCTGCTTGTACTCACTCGCGCCGGTGGCCAGGAACAACTCGGCGGCGGCCATGGCCCACCAGCCCACGTCCTGCGTCAAAGCGGGAGGCTCGGCGAAAGCCTGCCAGGCACGAATGGCCGCATTGAGACATTGCTGGGCGTAAGCAGGATCCGACGCCGCATAGCACTGCCCGGCCAGCGCCTCGAGCGTGGCGAAGACGGCCGCCGTCCCCGAGCGCTTCTCGGTATTCAGATAACGGTCGTCGGGGGTGCCAATAATGTTGTCGGTCCAGTGGTTGTCGCTGTTGTCGCCATTCACGCCCCCCGCCACGTCGGCCCAGACTTTGCCGTCGGCGTCCTGCATCTTCAGGAAATAGCGATTCCCAAAGCGCACTTCCTCCAGCAGGTGCTCGCGCGTCGGGTCGCCGGGCCGGGGCTGGGGATTGTTCTTGTAAAGATTGAGCAGGGCGATGCCATTCAGCATGGTCACGTCCATCCATTTGCGCAGGTCACCCGCGTCGTGCCAGCCGCCCACGGTGTCCACGTGCTCCCCGTTGTCACGCCGCCGCGCATCGTCCAGGTGGCAGGCGGCGTGCACCAGGGGCACCTCTACGCCACAGCGCTGGTAGCGGTAGTAGCCGACGGCCTTGGGAATCGTGCGGCGCCAAACCTCATCGTGAATCGCAAATTGCACCGAGCGCTCGTCGCCGACCGTGATCTGGTAAAGCCCCGGCTGCGTGAGGTCGGTGAAATCCGCCGTGAGGCAGGGGCCGAAATCCGAGGCTTCCTCCTTGAGGGGCCGCGTGAACTCGAACTTCGAGTTCACGACGTCGCGCAAGTGATACTCCCTGGGCAGAGGAGTGGCGAGAGCTCGCACCACCAGGGTTTTGCTCCCGACGTGCGGTCGAAATCCCAGGTGATTGGAATTGATCGTCGGCCGGTTGGGAGCGGTCATCTTCTCGACCGGCTCCCCGGCCGGAGGAGGCCCTTCCTGTGCATCGAGAAAGGCCGGAAGGACCGGAAGTGAAGCAAAAGTGCCAATGAATTGACGACGTTTCATGGTGAAACTCCTTATCAAGCGAAGAACCCACGGTAACTGCATGATTGCGAGAAACCCGCGTGCCCAAAATCACTCCGCCGGCAGCGTCTCCATGCCGTAGCGCCGGGCTTCCGCGGCCATCAGGCGTGTCAATTCCGATCTTGCCTCCGCGGGCAGACGTGAGGGCTGGTAGCGCTCGACGAGCCGCGAGACCTCCTGCCCGGCGCGCTCTCCTAACGTTAGACGGCCGTCTGCGGCCCACCTCTCGCGGTTGGCACGATCGATGACCGCCCCGGGGAAGGCGATTTCCTCCCGCAAATAGCGGCGCGTGTGATCGGCAATAAGCAGATGCTTCTCGCGGCGCAATTCCTCAAAAATTGGAATCGCTGGAAAATCCTCCCGCGGCTCGATCCCGCGCAACAGGCGCTGCGTCATGCCACAAATTTCGTCATCAAGGACAAGCTTCTCCAGGCTCAGGCAGCTCTCGAAATCCAGCATCCCCGGACCCGAAATACTGTTGATTCCTGAAAGCGCCGCCAGGGTCGCGCCGATGCCCGTCTCCAGCCCCGCTTGCGCGTCCAGTTGTTTCGCGTCGCTTAAGGCAATGTAACCTTGGGTGGGCAGGCCCAGGCGCTTCCCAATCTCGCTGTTCGCACAGTTGAGCATCATGGTCTCCACCGCGCCCATGGGAGTGGTCTCGAAGCGGACGTCGAAGATGGCTGGCGAGCCTCCATACAGCATGGGCGCGCCGGGGCTCACGAGCTGGCTGATCACCACGCCGCTCAGGTTCTCGGCGGTTTGCTGTACCAGGCTTCCCACTAGCGTGACGGGCGCCATGAACCCGGAAAGCGGCATGGAGATCAGCTCCACGGGAATTGACCAGCGCGCGCAATCAACCAGGTTCTGGCTGGTCACGTCGCTCCACTTGATGGGCGCGGTGGGGCAACAGGAGAAGATGGTCAGGGGTTTGGCCCGCAGCCCCGCCTCGCTTCCCCGGACGGCCAGTTGCAGGTCCTTCATGATCTCAAACGACTCGATCGTGAAAGCCCCCGTAACCACCGGCTTCTCACCGTATAGAAGGCTCAAATAGAGCCGATAGCTGTCCGAGATTTTTTCGGGAACATCGGCGGGGATCATGGCGGTGCTTTGCGAAGCGATGTGCCCGAGGCCGCTCATCAACTTTACGTATCGAATGTAATCCGCCGTCGTGGGCCGGCGCATGTCACCGGTCCGGCTGTCGAGGATATTGAGCGCTGTCGAGCCGGGAGTGAAATATACGTTGTCACCCTGAAAGTCATGGGTTTCGTTGCCCAGGACATCATAGAGTTTAAAAGTACGAGGGACGGTGTTGAGCGCTTTGTCGATAATGGTTTCGCTTAAGCGGGCATTACCGGTGCTGGCGTCCACATCGGCGCCATGGTCGCCCAGCAGGCTGAGTACGGACTGGTTGTGGATCTCGACGCCCAACTTGCCCAGCACCTCCCGCGCCTCGGCGATGATTCTGTCGATCAGTTCTTGCGGCAACAGCTTCAGAGTTGGTCGCATGGGTTTCCTCGTATTTAGTGATTGCTACACTCTCCGCCCACTGGCGGGCCGGGGTGCGATGACTCGCTCGTTTCGCTCCTTCCGTGAGTGCTTAGCCGTCCTCTCTTTCTCAGATCTGTCGAGAGTTTGGCATCGGCGGCGAGAGTGTCGGTCAGGGGCACTTCGGCGGGTCAGTATATGGTGTGATGGGAGAAGTTTCAATGGCGCGGCCATAGTCTCCTAGGCCGTGCGTCTAAGGTTCGGAGAGACATAAGGTCAAAGGCATTTCTGGCGGGATTGCCTTGAACTCGCCTGGCGGACTCGTTCGGGACGCACCCCACGCCAAAAACTCGACTGGACCTTGCATTCAGGAAAGGACGCGTGTATCCTACCCATTGGCAGGAACCTAGGGGTGGAACCCTTACAATCTCCTGTTTTTGCACACTCAAATCTAAACCACAGGCGCGAGACGCCCTCCTTGCGTTATAACCCCAAGGGGCGTCTTCTCACCTGGAGATCGGAAATTCCCGGGGATTCTATTGGTCAAAACATCCGGCTGTAAACGTTGGCCCCTTATGGTTGCGCTCATAGCGCTGGCCCTGCCTCCCCTCTGCCCTGCCCAAACGCCGGCCGAAGTCGGAGCCCCGGTGCTGCGCAATTATGCGCCTAAGGAATACGGCGCCGACCCCCAGGTCTGGAGCATTCTTCAGGACCGCCGCGGCGTCCTCTTGTTCGGCGTTGACAATAATGTTCTGGAATATGACGGCGTCACTTGGCGAAAAATCCCCGTCCCCTCCAGTGTGATCCGCTCCCTCGCCATGGACGCCGCAGGTAAAATCTGGGTCGGCGCCAATGCCAACTTCGGCTACCTCGAGCCCGACGCCAACGGAACTCTGCAATACGTCTCCCTGGTGGACAAGATCCCGCAGGAGCATCGCAGCTTCAACGATGTCTGGCAGGTTCTGATCACCCCGCAGGGGATCTTCTTTCGATCTTATGAACGCCTCTTTCGCTGGGATGGCCAGAGCATGCACGTCTGGGCAGCTAATGCTCTTCTCTTCCAAGCGCTCTCGGAAGTTCGCGGCCGGATCTATACTTCCCAAACCGGCGTTGGCCTCGAGGAAATTGTGGGCGATGAATTGCGCCCGCTTCCCGGCGGCGCCGCCTACAAGGATTCCCGCAAGCTATTTCTGCATCCCTACGACGATCGGCGCATTCTGGTCTCGGCGCGGAACGAAACGCTCACCCTCTATGACGGCGAGAAAGTAACCCCGTTTCCCAGCCAAGCGGACAGCTACTTCCAGAAGAACGAGCTCTACACGTCTACTCCGCTCCCCGACGGCGGCTTCTGCTTCACGACCCTCCGGGGCGGCGCCGCAATCCTCGAACACGACGGCCGCCTCCGCCGCATTCTTGACAAGGATGCCGGGCTGCAAGGTGATAGCATCCTGGCTGCCTATCCCGATCGCGAGGGAGCCCTCTGGCTTGGACTCGGCCGAGGTATCACGCGCGTCGAAGTCAACTCCCCGATTTCCATCTTCTCCCGGGTTACCCCACAAGCCGTGGCTCGCCATAACGGTTCCCTCTATGTTGCGGACGCTGCCGGCGGCACGGCGCTCCTCCGGCTCGCTCCGAACGGCAGCACTAGCTTATCCTCGCTGCAACCGATCCCCTGTTCTTTCACCCAAGCCTTTTTCTTCCTATCCTTCCGAGACCCCGACAGCAAGACTCCTGGCCAACTGCTGGCCGCAACCGGCGATGGCGTCATGAGAATCGATGGCGATACCGTCGCCCCGGCTGTTCCTGGACTGCCAAGTCCCCGACAGGGAGCTTTCGTGGTGATCCAGTCCCGGAAATCTCCCCACCGCGTGTTTGCCGGGAGCCCTTCCGGCCTGTTCTCCCTTCGCTGGGAAGGCGGCAAATGGATCGACGAAGGCAGGCTTCCCAATTTCACGGATGGGGTTCAGACTTTGGCCGAACAGGCCGACGGTACACTTTGGGCCGCCACGACCGCTGGAAACGTGGTGCGCGTCGCCGTCCCCTCCACCGGCATGAAGGACGGAAATGTGTTAGGGGTTCTTACCGAAAAGGACGGCATAGGGAACGTCGGGAATGCCGTCGCCTTCGCCGCCGGACAGGTCTTTGTCATCCCCACTCCCGCCAGGAATATGCTCCGCTGGGATAGCTCTGCGCGCAGACTCGTCCCGGACAATCGCTTCCTGCTTCCCCTTCCCGATTCCGACACGCAAGCGGGCTTGATTGAACTCCCGAACGGCGACATTTGGTCCGGAAGTGGATCCTCCAACAATCAGCGCCAGGGCCTGTTTCACCCCAAACCCGATGGAACGTATGAGCTCGAGGAGGAACCCTTCCGCCGATTGTCGCGGTTCGATATACAGGGCGTCCTTTCTGAGCCCGATGGCATCCTTTGGCTCGCGGGAGCCGATGGTCTGATCCGCTTTGACCAGCGAGTGAAACCCTCGGGAGAGCAGTCTTTCTCCGCCCTAGTGCGCCGCGTCAGTTCCGGCTCCCAGGACATTGTCTATGGAGGATCGTCCGCCACCGGAGCCTCCGCCCCCCATCTCCCGCCGGACCGTAACACGCTGCGCTTTGAATTCGCCGCTCCCACCTACGGCGATGTAACCGCGACCACCTATCAGTACTTCCTGGAAGGCGCCGACAAGGGCTGGTCCGCCTGGGGCAAGCAGAAGGAGGCCAACTACAGCAGTCTCGGCCCCGGTTCCTATCGATTCCGCGTCCGCGCGCGTAACGTCGACGGCCGCACCGGCGAAGAAGGCGTCTACAGCTTTATCATCCTTCCGCCCTGGTATCGAACGTGGTGGGCGTATGCGCTTTACGTGCTGCTGCTGCTCGCGCTGGTGTACACGGCGGACAGGTTCCAGCGCCGCCGGCTGATTCTGCGGGAGCGCGAAAGATCCCGGTTCCGCGAGGCGGAATTGCGCGCCGAAACCGCAGCCGCGCAGGCGCAGGCCCTCCAGGCGGAGAACGACCGCAAGAAGAACGTCGAACTGCTCAGCGAGATCGGCAAGGAAATTACCGCCTCCCTGGATCTGGACACCATCCTGTTCAAGCTCTACGAGCGCGTCAATCAGATCGTGGACGCCAACATCTTCGGCGTGGGCCTCTACCGCCCGGAAAAAAGTGTCATCGTATATACTCTGGCCATTGAGAACGGCAAGCGCTATGAGCCTTACACGCGCGACACGCGCGACAAGAATCAGTTGGCCGTCTGGTGTCTCGACCACCGCCAGCCGATTCTCCTTAACGACGTCGCGACGGAATATCAGAAATACATTCCCGCTTACAAGCACGGGGCGCTCCCGCTGGAAGATGGCAGCACTGCCCAGCCGCCCGCCTCGATGATCTATCTTCCCCTCATCGCGCAGGACCGCGTCCTCGGCGTGCTGACGATTCAAAGCTTCAAGAAGAATGCCTACACCGAGCAGGACCTCAACCTGCTCCAAAATCTCGCCGCCTACACCACCATCGCGCTTGACAATGCCGGCGCCTACCGGGTCATCAATGAACGCGAGCACGAAATACGCAACCAGGCGGCCGAACTCGCCACCATCAACCGCATCACCCAGGCACTTTCGAGCCAGCTTGATATGGACCGTCTGATCCAACTGGTGGGCGAGCAGGTCCGCGACCTCTTTCATGCTCCCATCGCTTACGTCTCCCTGCTCGATCGCTCTACTATGATGCTCCATTTCCCCTACACCTACGGGGAAGACTCGGAGTCGATGCCCTTCGGCGAAGGACTGACCTCGCAGATCATCCGCACCGGAAAGCCCCTCCTCCTCAACGAAGACGTGGATGGCAGCAGCGCCCGGATGGGAGTCCAGCGCATTGGACGCCAGGCTGCCTCTTATCTGGGCGTTCCCATTCCGGCCGGCGGCGAAACTATCGGTGTCATAAGCGTCCAGAGCACGGAGGAGGAAGGACGTTTTACCGAGGCTGATCAACGCCTCTTGTCCACCGTTGCCTCCGCCGTCGGAGTCGCCATCCACAACGCCAGACTGTTTGAAGACGCCCGCCAGGCCCGCGCCGCCGCCGAGCAAGCGGATGCCGCCAAGAGTTCCTTCCTCTCCACGGTCAGCCACGAGCTCCGCACGCCGCTTACTTCCGTGCTCGGCTTCGCCAAGATCATCCGCCGGCGGCTGGAAGATCGCATCTTCCCCCTGGTCCCGGAGGAAGACCGCAAGATCCAACAAACTAAGCGGCAGGTGATGGACAATCTCAACGTCGTGGTGAGCGAAGGCGAGCGCCTCACCAAGCTCATCGACGATGTGCTCGACCTGGCCAAGATTGAAGCCGGCAAGCTCACCTGGAACATGGAAACGGTCTCCGCCGCTGAGGTTATCGAGCGGGCCGTCGCGGCCACCTCTTCGCTCGTGGGCGTCAAGAAGCTGACCCTGGTTCAGAACGTCGAATCCGGCCTGCCCACCGTCACGGGCGACCGCGACCGCCTCATCCAGGTGGTGATCAACCTTATCTCCAACGCCGTCAAGTTCACGGACTCCGGCTCCATCACCTGCGCGGCCGGCCTCCGCAACGGCGATATCGTGGTCAGCGTCGCGGACTCCGGCATTGGGATCGCGCCCGCCGATCAGCTCAAAGTCTTCGAGAAGTTCAAGCAGGTTGGCGATACCCTCACCGACCGGCCCAAAGGTACGGGCCTTGGCCTGCCCATCTGCAAGGAAATCGTCGAATACCACGGGGGCCGGATTTGGGTGGAAAGCGAACCCGGCAAGGGCAGTACGTTCTCCTTTACCCTTCCCGTACAGACCGGCGTGGCGCCTTCGCCTCGCTCCGTGGACATCGAATCGCTGGTTCGCCAGTTAGGCGAAAAGGTGGCCAGTCAGCAGCCGCGGGGCAGGTCCATCCTGGTGGTGGATGACGACCCCAACATCCGCTCGCTGCTCCAGCAGGAATTGACTGAGGCTGGCCATGTCGTGCGCCTGGCCGAAAACGGCCGCCAAGCCCTCGCTCTGATCCGCGAGGAGACTCCCGGACTCGTTATCCTCGACGTGATGATGCCGGAGATGAATGGGTTCGACGTGGCGGCCGTGCTCAAGAACGACCCCGCCACCATGGACATACCCATCATCATCCTGTCCATCGTGGAAGACAAGGAACGCGGCTTCCGCTTGGGCGTGGACCGTTACCTCACCAAGCCCATCGATACGGCGTCGCTCTTTCGAGAGGTGGGCACCCTGCTCGACCAGGGCAAGTCCAAGAAGAAAATTATGGTGGTCGACGAGGACGCCCCCACCGTGCGCACCCTCACCGAGGTTCTGGAAGCTCGCGGCTACCAGGTGGTGGAATCCAACGGCTCGGAACTTGTGTCCAAAGCTGTATCCTGCAAACCGGACATCATCATTTTGAACTCCCTGCTTTCCAGCGACCAGGGGGTCCGCTCGCTCCGGTTCGAGAAAGGCTTGGAGAACGTTCTATTCCTGATTTACCAGTGACCAACAACATGAAGATTCTCATCGTCGACGACGAACCGCATTTGCGCATGCTGATCCAACAGGCCCTCGAGGAACTCGAGGACGACGGCGTGGAACTTCTAACCGCTGCCAACGGAGAAGAGGCGCTCGAAACCATCCGCGAGGAACAGCCCAATCTGGTCTTCCTGGACGTGATGATGCCCAAGAAAAACGGCTTCGACGTCTGCCACGCCGTGAAGAAGGAACTCGGCCTGGGCGACATCCACATCATCCTGCTCACCGCCAAAGGCCAGGAATTCGACCGCCAGCGCGGCCAGGAGGTCGGCGCCGACCTTTACATGACCAAACCTTTTGATCCGGACGCTCTGCTGGAAAAGGCTCGGTCCGTGTTGGGGCTTTGAACCCCATGGCGGCCCTGACCCTCAAGTCGCTGCTTCGCCCCAAAGGCGGGGCTTTATCCGCGGTCGCCGCCCTCGTGGAGGCCATGGGGGGTAAGGTGGGCGTCGCGGACGCGTCCGGAAAGCCGCTGCTGGGCGCGCTCTCCACGGGGCCTTCCCGCATCCCGATTACCCTCGAAGACATCACCCTGGGTTGGGTGACCGGACCACCCGCCGCGGCCAGCGCCGCCGCGGGTCTGCTGACGCACCTCGCGGCCAAGGAGTCCGAACGCCGAGCCTTGGCTGGGGAAGTCCTTCACCTTTACCGGGAGGTGCACTTGATTGAGCATCTCTCGGAACAACTGACGGCCTTGCTGGACCTCTCCGCCGTGGGGCAGTCGGCCCTCGATCAGGCCCGGCGGCTCATCGCCGCCTCGCACGGGGGCATCCTGGTAATGGAAGAGCCCGGAGCCCCCCTCCGTTCTATCGCCTCTTTTGGGGCCTCCGGTGATGGCCAGGCTGTCCCGCTCCCTCCCTCCTCCCGGTTCGCCGCCTCCATCGTCGAGCGCGGCCTGGCCGAAATTGTCAACGACTGCGCCGCCGATCCCCGTGCCTTGGACGCGGAACTCTCCCTGCGCTCGCTGATCTGCGCCCCGCTCCGCGCCAAGCAGCGCACCGTCGGCGTCATCGCCCTGGCCAACACCAGCGGGACCTCTTACTCCACCGCCGATCTCCAACTGCTCAACACCATTGCTCTACAAACCGCGGCGGCGATCGAAAACTCGCTGCTTTGCTCGGAGATGGTGGTGGCCGCTCGCGACCGCGCCCAACTCACCTCGATTCAGAAAGAGCTCGACACCGCGCGCACCATCCAGCACATGCTGGTTCCGCGCGCCTTTCCACCTTTCCCGGATCGCCGGGACTTCGATATCCACGCGCAAATGACCTCGGCCAGGGCCGTGGGGGGCGACTTCTTCGACTTTTTCCTCATGGGTGAGGACCGTCTCGGCGTGGTGATTGGCGACGTTTCGGGCAAAGGCATCCCGGCGGCGCTCTACATGGCGGTTACGCGCACCCAGATCAAGACCACGGCTCTTCAGGGCATGCGTCCCGAAGACTGCCTCCTGGATGTGAACCGGGTCCTGGTTCGCGAAAGTGTTGGCGGTCTGTACGCTACCTGCTTCTACGGCCTCTTGAACACCCGCACCGGCGAACTCCACTACTGCAATGCCGGCCATAATCCTCCCTATCTGCTCCGGTCCACCGGCGCCGTGGAACCTATTTCCGAGGTCGGGGGGATTCCCCTCGGTCTCTTTGACAACAAGGGATACACGGGCAGTTGCGCGCAGCTTGAGCCCGGCGACACGCTCTTTCTTTATACGGATGGCGTGCCGGAAGCCAACAACGCCACGCTCGAAGAATTCACTTACGAACGCCTCGCCGCCAGTCTCCGCGACAACCTGTCTCTTGCTTGCCGGGAGATGATCGATCGCATCACCCGCGAACTGCTGGCGTTCACCGCCGGCGCCCCCCAATCCGACGATATCACCATGCTCTCCATCCGCAGGGGACCGTAACCCACGCCTCCTGGCCTGGCTAGGGCCGAGGCGGCCTCTCAGGCGGCGGGTGGTTGCGGAATATCTTTCAGTAACAGCCCCACCCACTACTTGGCAAACGTGCACCAAACCACGGTTCGAAAAAATTCGGTGAACAGTCCGGAGGGCTGCGACGGGTAAATGAAAAGCACGCGGTCAGAAAAGCGCTGACCTTGGCTACAGGCTCCATGCACTCGGCAATCGGCTATGGCCGTGTAATGATGCGTCAGGGAGAGGTTTCGGTGAGCGAACCACTGCAAAGCCTTTTGCCTCCAGCCAGGTTGCTGGCATGGAATCGCGGGCGCTACGCTCCAAGCCCGGGTTGCCGCGCCCTGGACGCCCTCCACGTGGCTTCCGCCCTGGCCCTTGGTGCCGGCGATTTTTGCACCTACGACCGGGATCAGGCCAAGTTGGCGCGCGCCACCGGATTGCACGTCCAAGGCGTCTAAGCGCCGCAGCGCTGGGTTGGGCAGCACGTAATGCGGGCAATTAGAGCCCAAGAGGCTCTTCGCAAACCGAAGAAGGAATCGCGCCGTTTTGCCATAATCCACCAGTTTTTCGATGTAGCCTCCTTAGGCAGTGGCGAGTGGCAAGCGTCGAGAAAGCACAAAGCCCGAAGGTGAATGGAGGAAAGGCCGGCGACTAGCCCCCCGCGTCACACTTCCCCGCTTCGGTTATCGGCAGTCTCAGGTGGGAGGATGAATCGGCAATGACCAATCGACAATCGAAAATCGGCAATCGAAAATTCCCCAATGGTTCGATCACCCGATGGCCTTATCTTCGTTGTTCCTGGGTCCCGGGTTGCTTATAATCCTTGACGTGGTGGGAGGACAAACCTGCCGCAGCGTGGCAAGGTAAAGTCGATGCGGTTGCCGTTCCCAATTATCGGGGTTATGCGTCTCGGCTCAGGGGGCACCCATGTTCAGGCTGCCAGGGAATGTCACCTCGGGAGATGGTCAAGTGGGGAACGGCACGAAATGAGGGGATTATGTCATTGATGCTGAAGGAAATTTTGGAACAGCCGGAGGCTCTGGGGGCGACCTTTCGGGCGGAGCGCGCGCATGCGCTGGAATTCATGAAGTTCGCGCGCCAGCAGAATTTCCGGCTGGTGGTGCTGGTGGCGCGGGGAACTTCCGACAATGCGGCGCAAATTGCCCGCTACCTGACGGAGATCACCACGGGCATTCCCGTCTCCCTGGCAGCGCCTGCGGTGCACACCCTGTACCACACCAAGTTGGATTATCGCCAGGCGCTGGTGGTGGGCATTTCGCAATCGGGCGAGGGTACGGACATCAACATGGTGCTGGAGGCCGCCAAACGCCGGGGCGGCTATACGGTGGGCATTACCAACGAGAAGAAGTCCCCCATGGCCAAGTTGGTCGATGAGGTCTTCCTGGTACACGCGGGGCGGCAGCAATCCGTTGCCGCCACCAAGACTTACACGGGCCAGCTCATGATTTTCTACCTGCTCGCCGCGGCGCTGGGCACCACCGTCAGCATGGAAGGGGTCAGCGAGATCCCCGACCGTGTCACGGAAACACTGAAACTCATCCCCGAATTACGCGAACTGGTGGAGCGTTACCGCTACATGAATCACTGCGTGGTGGTGGGCCGAGGCATTAACTACGGCAATGCGTTTGAGTTCTCCCTGAAGCTCATGGAAACCTGCTACGTGATCGCCGAACGCTTTTCGGCGGCGGATTTCGTGCACGGTCCGATCGCCCTTATCGAACGCGATTTCCCGGCGTTTGTCTTCATGCCACCGGGAAAAACGTTCAGCAACATGCGCGAGGTGACTGGCCGGCTGTGCAAGCTTCACGCGGAAGTGGTGGCGATTACGGGGCCAAAAGCGAGTATTCCGTCCGCAACACGGATCATCCGCGTGCCCGGTGAAATGTCCGAAATCTATTCGCCCATCCCTTACATCGTTCCTGGCCAGATATTCGCGGCGTTACTGGCAGAAATCAAAGGAATTGATCCCGATAAACCCCGCTCGCTGCACATCGTGACGCAGACGGTTTAACCTGCCGGGATTACTCAAGTTGAACCTTCATCTTGCCGAAAGATAATTGTAGGGTTACCGCGCGCGGAGTGGCCGAGTTGCCGCTGGCGCGCCGCTCGATCAGGCTGCCCCGGCCCCGTGCTAGGGAATTCGATGGGGGGATGAAGGCGTTTGCCGGTAATGAAATGCGGGGATTGCGCCGGGACATTGCAGACGCTGGGCGATGACTTATCGTCTCGGCAGCAGGCTCGCCCGAGCCAAGGAGCAGGATGGCCACAATCATACCCGGCGATAGCCCGCCCGCCAGTATCTCGGAAAAGCCGGTGCCCCCAATCGGGTCGCACGAAGCGGCATTCGCCCCTTCTTACGGAGTCGCAGAGCCCGCCGATGGAGTGGAAGCTGGGACCCGCCAGCTTTCACTGTTGGTGGAGGTCAACGCCGCGCTAGCCGGCGCCCTCGACGTGGAATCGGTGCTCGGAGCGATCCTGTCGCGTCTGGCTGATCGCGAGCGGCTGAGCCACGCGCGCATCTATCGCATGGACGAGTCAGCAGGGGAACTTCAACGGGTGGCGTGGGGCGGAACGAACGGAGGATCCCGGCGAGTCATTTCCCTTGCCGACCCAACTCTTCTGGCCTGGGTGGTCCGGCAGAGGAAGGCGGTGTACGTTCCACGTGCCGAAAAAGACCCGCGCTGCCAGGGGTTCGGCGCTGAGGAGCGATGCGCCTACGCCGTTCCCTTACAGACCAGCGCGACCGTGCTGGGGGTTCTGGAGGTGGCGGCCGATCAGCCGGAGGGCATCCGCTCCATCACCCGCCAGCTCATCGATCAGTTTGCCGCCCAGGCGGCGCTGGCGCTGGAGCGGAGTGAACTCTACAAGCAACTACGCGTTTCAGAAGAGCGCTTCCGCTCGATTTTTGAACAGGTCTACTTTGGGGTGGCGCTGGCAAGCCTGGATGGGCGGTTTTCCACGGTGAACCCCGCCTTCGCGCGCTTGCTGGGCTACACATCGGAGGAGTTGTGTGGGAAACACTTCCTGGAAATCACCCATCCTCAGGACGCGGCGGCAGAGCAGGAACGGCTGCAAACCCTCCTCGAAAGCGGGGCAACCCGAGTCACTCTCGAAGCTCGCTACTTGCGCAAGTCGGGCGAATCCGTCTGGTGCGCGACCAACATTTCTCTTCTTCACGACGCGGCGGGCCGTCCCGCCTACTTTTTGGGAATGGTGCAGGACATCGGCGAGCGCAAGAAGGCGGAAGAAGAACATAGCCGGTTGCAGCAGCAACTTTTCCAGGCGCAGAAAATGGAGGCTCTGGGAACCCTGGCGGGGGGGATTGCCCACGACTTTAATAACCTGCTGAGTGTCATCCTGGGTTTCGCGTCACTGGCTCGCCAGCGGTTGCGTTCTGACGATCCCTTGCAGGATTCCCTGGGGATGATCGAGCAGTCGGCCCAGCGGGCCGCGGACTTGACGCGCCAACTCCTGGGACTCGCCCGTCCGCAGCGGCAACAGGTGAAGCCGGTGTGCGTCGATCACGTCCTGGAGAGGGTGAGACGCATGGTGGCGCGGACGTTCGATCGAAATATTGCGATCGTCGTCCCCAAGGGGAGCGAGCCTCTGTGGGTGAACGCCGAACCCAGTTACCTCGAGCAGGCCCTGCTGAACCTGTGCATCAACGCTCGTGACGCGATGCCGCAAGGGGGAACGCTGTCGCTCCAAGCGAGCGCCGTCCCCCTCGAGGCGCAACACCCGGAACTCCCCACGACCTGCGCGCCGGGCCGCTATGCCAGCATTTCCGTCCAGGACACGGGGGCGGGAATCGCCCCCGAAACCTTGCCCAGGGTCTTCGAGCCATTCTTTACCACCAAAGAGCCGGGCTGCGGCACGGGACTGGGTCTCGCCATGGTTTACGGATTCGTCAATAACCACGACGGGTTCGTGAAAGTGCAGAGCGAGCCCGGCCATGGGGCGCAGTTCACCATCTCCCTTCCCCTGATTCCTGCCCCTACCCCGCAGACGGGCGCCGGCGGATTGGGACAAATCCAGCCCGGATGGGGAACCGTGCTGGTGGTGGACGACGAGCCGCTCGTCCGGGCATTCGCACGGGAAGGATTAAAAGCGCTCGGCTACCAGGTTTGGGTGGCCGAGAACGGCAAGCAGGCTCTCCAGATTTACGAGCAGCACCATAAGGAAATTGACTGCGTTCTGCTGGACTTGATCATGCCGGAACTGAGCGGCTTGGAGACCTTCCGCCGGATGCGAGCAGTTGATCCACAGGCGCGAGTGGTGTTCGCTTCCGGTTACAGCACCGGCGAAATTCTGCGCGACGCTCCCGACGCCCGTTCGGCGGCGTTCCTCGGGAAGCCCTATACGCTCGGAGCCCTTTCCATGGTGCTTCGCAACGCAGGGATGGGCCAACCGCGTTGCGAGTGAGATTGCGGTTTGGGGACCGATGCGCCGGGTGGCGATTCTCCAGCCGGGGTGATGGGAAAGGACCTCTTCCATGAGGATCTTGGTAGCGGAAGACCAAGCGGTATCTCGGCACATCCTGGTGGCGAACTTGCGCAAGTGGGGTTATGACGTGACGGCGGTCGAGGACGGTACGCAAGCGTGGAAGGCCCTGGAAGCGGAAAACGCGCCCCAGTTGGCGATTTTGGATTGGCTCATGCCGGGCATGGATGGAATCGAGATCTGCCGCCACATCCGCCAAAGCCCGCAGCGGCGGCCCATCTATCTCATCCTTTTGACCGCGCGGCGAGGGCAGGAAGACAAGGTCACGGGCCTTCAGTCCGGAGCCGACGACTACATCACTAAGCCCTTTAACCCTGAGGAGCTTCGCGCGCGCGTGCAAGTCGGAATCCGGGTCCTGGAACTCCAGGGGGCCCTGGCGCAGCGCGTCCGGGAATTGGAAGAGGCCCTTTCGCGGGTCAAGACGTTGCAAGGATTGCTGCCCATTTGTTCCTACTGCAAGAAGATCCGCAACGATCGGAATTACTGGCAGCAGGTGGAAGGATACATTATCGACCATTCCCAAGCCCAGTTCAGCCATGGGATTTGTCCGGAATGCTACGCGCAATTCGTCCAACCCGAACTCGATCGTTTGCACGCGAATACCGGGGAGATGCAAGAGATATGACACCATGAAAGTTCTGATCGCAGAAGATGATTCCATTTCCCGCCGCATGCTGGAGGCGTTTCTGGTGAAATGGGGTTATGAGGTTTTGGTGGCCAGGGAAGGAGAAGAGGCTTGGAGGGTCCTGCACGAAAACAATGCACCCCGGCTGGCGATCCTCGATTGGATGATGCCGGGCAGAGACGGCATCGACATCTGCCGGAGCGTCCGGCAGTGGAAGGGCCGGCATTACGTCTATATCCTCTTACTGACCGCGCGGGGCCAAAAGGAAGACATCGTGGAAGGATTAGAGGCGGGCGCGGACGATTATGTAACCAAACCTTTCGATCCTTATGAGCTGCGGGCGCGATTGCGAGCGGGCAGGCGCATCGTGGAACTTCAGGAGCAACTCTTGCAGGCGCGGGAGGCCCTGCGTGACCAAGCCAGCCGCGACCCCCTGACCGATCTCTGGAACCATGGAACCATTCTTGCCATCTTGCGGAAGGAAGTCGCGCGTGCTTCCCGCACCCACAGTCCCTTCGCCGTCGCGATGGCCGACGTGGATCGATTCAAAACGATCAACGACACCTATGGCCACGCGGCGGGCGACGCCGTCCTGCGGGAAGCCTCGCGCCGCCTACGCGGCGCCATGAGAACTTGTGATTCCCTGGGCCGGTACGGAGGAGATGAGTTCCTGGCGGTGGTCCCCGGATGCGACTCGGCAGCGGCCGCCCGCTTTGCCGAAAGTTTTCGCGCCCGCATCGACCGCAAAGCCATAGAAACTCCAGAGGGCCTTATTACCGTCACCCTCAGCCTGGGAGTGGTGGCGCTCGAAGACCTCCGCGAGGTGAAGTCTGAGACGCTGATCCGCGTCGCCGATGCCGCGCTTTATCGCGCCAAGATTGCCGGAAGGAACCGGGTGGCGCTTGCTACCCAACAAGACATTGAGAAAGAGGCGTCGAAGCAGCTTCAGGAATGCGAGCTCTCGGATACTGACGATTCTCTTGCGGACGTGCCCACTTTCCAGGAACCGATCTGATCAAAACCCGCGTTCAACTTGGTGCGGATACAAGAGACCATCGAAATCATCGAGCCAGCAGATTATCCGCGTCATGAACCCGCATCGCTCACCTTGGATTGGGGAGCGCAGGGGTCTTAGGGCTGGCGGTAACTGTCGCAGTAAAATCACTTTCTTTTCCCACCAAAAAGCTGTACTCTCTCGCCGCCTGATGTGATTGCTTGCGCTCGCGAAGAACCGATAATAAAAAACCAACGGCTCTATAGAAGCCACTCAAAATACTTAGGAATTATTTATATAAGTTTTATACGGGGCAATATATATATTCATAACTAGAATGGAGGAGAACTGATGCAACGGACCGTGTCGCGACTGATGCTGGGTCTCATACTCGTTTGCACTTTGTCCGCCCCCGCGGGCTTTGCCCAGGCGCCGCCGGCGTCCGGGGCGGCGCCGGATGCTCAGGCCCGGATTGCCACCCTCGAACAGCAGGTATCGGACGCCCGCAACGCCGGGGATAATGCCTGGATGCTGGTCTGCGCCGCCCTGGTGCTGATGATGACCGGCCCGGGCCTGGCGCTTTTTTATGGCGGATTGGTGCGCAAGAAGAATGTCCTGGCCACCATGATGCAGAGTTTCATTCTCATGGCGGTGGTTACTGTCTTGTGGGCATTCTTCGGCTACAGCCTGGTCTTTCATGAAGGCAATCGGCTCATTGGCGGCTTTGGATACCTGTTCCTGCACGGCGTGGGCGCCGCTCCCGACCCGGATTATGCGGGGACGATTCCCCAGCAAACCTTCATGGTCTATCAGCTCATGTTCGCCATCATCACCCCGGCCTTGATCACCGGGGCGTTTGCCGAGCGCATGAAATTCAAAGCCATGCTGCTCTTCATGGTCCTCTGGTCTATTTTCGTTTATGACCCCATGGCGCACATGGTCTGGGGCAAAGGCGGCCTGCTGAACGCCTCCTTGGGCGGGGCGATTCCCACGCTGGATTTCGCGGGCGGCACGGTGGTGCATGTAACTTCCGGCGTTTCGGCGCTGGTGTGCGCGTTGTATCTGGGGAAACGTCTGGGATTCCCGAAAGAACCCATCCCCCCGCACAGCGTGGTGTTGAGCGTGATCGGCGCCTGCTTGCTCTGGGTGGGATGGTTCGGCTTCAATGCCGGCAGCGCCCTGGCGGCGGGGAGCCTGGCCACCAGCGCCTTCGTGGCCACGCACTTCGGCGCGGCGGCGGCGGCGCTCGGCTGGTCGGCAGCGGAGTGGTTTAACAATGGCAAGGCCAGCGTGCTGGGCGCCATCTCCGGCGCTGTCGCGGGGCTGGTGGCCATCACGCCCGCCGCCGGTTTCGTGGGACCGATGTCCGCCCTGGCGATCGGCGCCATTGCGGGAGTGGTCTGCTACCTGATGGTCACGCGAGTCAAGAGCAAATTCGGTTATGATGATTCCCTGGACGCTTTTGGTGTTCACGGCGCGGGTGGCAGCCTGGGCGCGATCCTGACCGGCGTCTTTGCGGCCCAAGCCATCAATCCCATCTTTAAGAATTCGCAGGGGGCGGCAACGGCGGTCGGGTTGGTCGATGGCCACCCGGGTCAGGTACTCAACCAGTTGGTGGGAGTCGCGATCGCCTGGGTGTTGGCGGTGGTGGGAACCCTGGTGATCCTCAAGGTCGTGGATTGGACGGTCGGCCTGCGAGTCACCGAGGAGCAGGAAGTCCAAGGCCTGGATTTGTCTCAACACGGGGAAGAAGGTTACAATCTGGAAGTTTAAAGGACCGTGAACAGCTAACCGCCGACAGCTTACCGTGACTGTCGGCGGTGGGCTGTCGGCTGTCAGCCATTTATCAGAGGACCATTCGCCATGAAAAAAATTGAAGCCATCGTGCAGCCCTCGCGATTCGACGCGGTGAAGAGCGCGCTCCAGGAGGTTGGGGTGGAAGGCATGACCGTCTCGGAAGTGCGCGGTCACGGCCGGCAGAAGGGGCACACCGAGGTCTACCGCGGAAGCGAGTACACCGTGGACCTGTTGCCCAAAATCAAAGTCGAGATGGTGGTTCCCGATGCCCGGGCGGCCTCGGCGGTGCAGGCCATTTTGCGCGCGGCCAAAACCGGGAAGATCGGTGACGGCAAGATTTTTGTCACCACCGTGGATGAGGCCATCCGCATTCGAAACGAGGACCGCGGCGAAACGGCGTTATAAAGGGTAAAGTTTAAAGGGTAAAGGCTAAAGGGTCAGGTGCAAACATTTGCAAGGGGTTGGTGTTTTAGCTTTTACCCTTCACCCTTTAACCTTTATCCTTCACCCTTTCTTCGCTTATGTCCTTACCTCCAACCGGCGCGCCTGGCCCCCTTGCCCTTTCGGACCTGGCGGATTATTACGCCGCGCAATCCCAGCGAATACAACAGAACTTCACCGAGACGAATGAGGGAATCGCCGTCTTGCGCGCGCGGTCGGAACTGGTCGATGCCCTCGTAATCCGGCTCTATCAAGAGTTCATCTCCGCGGACCCCCAGGAACCCCGTCACCTTTGCCTGCTGGCCTTGGGCGGTTATGGCCGGCGGGAACTTTTTCCCCACTCGGACATTGACCTGCTTTTCCTGACCGAGGAGGGAAGCGCGCAATCGGCCCACCGCGACGCCATTGCCGCGCTTCTGCGCATGCTGTGGGACCTGAGAATGCGCGTGGGAAACAGCACCCACACGCTGGCCGAGTGTGGCCGCCTCTATCGCGACAATCTGGAATTCAACGTTTCCCTGCTGGACCTGCGTTACCTGGCCGGAGACGCGGACCTTTATACACGTCTCCGGAACTCGGTGGTCCCCCACATGGTGGCGCGGGAACGCCAGGACCTGGTGCGCAATCTGGTGGAGCTGACGGGACAGCGCCACGCGAAGCACGGCAACACGATTTTCCATCTCGAGCCCAACCTCAAGGATGCGCCGGGCTGCCTGCGCGACTTTCACGTTTGCCGATGGTTCGCCCGCATCGAGGAGCTGGAAAAGAACCGCGGGTGGACTCGGCCGGAACAGCTCTGGCCGGAGCGGGATCGCCCCGCGGCGGAGCGGGCCTGGGGTTTTCTCGCGGATGCCCGTTGCTTTCTTCACTATCATTATGGAAGAGATGATAACCAATTGAGTTATGATGCGCAATCCCAAGCCGCGGCCCGCGGGGTGGGAGTGAAGCGCCCGGAAGGACTGGCCCCGGCGGATTGGATGCGCATCTATTTCCGGCAGGCGCGGGCGATCGATCAACTTACCGCCCAGCTCATGGATGAATCCGCTCCGGCGCGTTCCGGCCTTTACGCGCTTTATCAGGACTGGCGATCGCGCTTGTCGAATGCGGATTTTTCCGTCGTGCGCGGGCGCATCTTTGCCCGCCACCCCAGCGCCTTGGCGAGCGACCCCCTCCTGCTTTTGCAGCTTTTTGAAATGGCCGCCCGGCACGGATTGGCGCTGGGCCGTGAAACCGAAAAGCTGGTCGAGGCAAGTCTCGACGGCGCCGGACGGGAAGCGCTTCCTCCGCCGCAACTCTGGCAGCATTTCCGTCGCATCCTGGTTCAGCCGTACGCCGCTCAGGCCTTGCGCGCCATGCACCGCCTGGGCTTGCTCACCCGGCTGTTTCCCGAATTCCAAGCTATTGATTCCCTGGTGATCCGGGACTTCTACCATCGCTACACAGTGGATGAACACTCCTTTATGACCCTGGAAAACCTCCACCGGCTGCTGCGGGAGAAAGCCGTTGTAGCGCAGGGCTCGCTCTCTAGCCCTGCGGCTCTTGGGGCTGGGATGAGGAAATTCGCCGAGATCCTTTCCGAGGTCGAGCAGCCGGAGCTTCTTTATCTCGCCCTCCTCTTTCACGATGTCGGCAAGGGGTTTCCCGAAATGGAGGATCACATTCAGGGAAGCCTGCATGCGCTGGAGGGAATTCAGGCGCGCCTGGACCTTGCGGCAGCGGACTGGCAAACGGTCCGGTTCCTCATCGCCAGCCACCTGGAAATGTCCGCCGCGTCGCAGCGGCGGGATGTCTTTGACCCGGAGACGGTGCGCGATTTCGCCAAAGTGGTGGGCGCCACGGAGCGCCTGAAGATGCTCTGTCTGTTCACTTACGCCGACATCTGCGCCGTCAATCCGGAAGCCATGACCCCCTGGAAGGCCGAGCTCCTGTGGCAGCTTTACGCCGCCACCGCCAATTACCTCGCGCGCAGCGTGGATGATGAAAGGTTGCGCATCACCGGAACATCGGAATTGGAAAAGGTTCTGGCGGTGCTCGGCGCTCCGGCCGGCGCGGAGGACCTGCGTCTTTTCCTGGAAGGATTCCCGCGACGCTACACCGCCACCCACACCCCGGAGCAAATCGCCGGGCATTTTGAATTGGCCCGCCGGTTGGCGGCCGAACCGATCGCGGTGGACATCCATGTACGCAGCGCGCATTTTGAGCTGACCGTGGTCACCGCCGACCGGCCCTACCTGTTTGCTTCCATCACTGGAACCCTTGCCGCGTGGGGAATGAACATCGTCAAAGCCGATGCCTTCGCCAACGCCGGCGGCACGATTCTGGACACTTTTACCTTTGTCGATCTGCACCGCACCCTGGAGCTGAACCCGTCGGAACGGGACCGGTTCAAACAAAACCTTATCGAGGTTCTTACGGGAAAGCTGGAGTTGCAAAGACTCCTGAGCGGCCGGACGCAAGCGGAAGCCGCGTCGCATCCCAAGGTGGAGGTGGCCACGCGCGTGCGTTTTGACAACCAGAGCTCTTCTCACAGCACGCTCCTCGAATTGGTCGCCCAGGACCGGCCCGGCCTGCTCTTTGACGTCAGCTCGGTTCTGGCTGAGCAGGGCTGCAATATTGAAGTCGCCTTGATCGATACGGAAGGCCAGCGCGCCATTGACGTTTTCTACCTGACCTGCCGTGGCGCCAAACTCGATCCCCTGACGCAAGAAGCCGTGGCCGGCGCTCTCCGGCGACGATAACACTGGAAATTGAGCATTCATCAAGCCACTTTCTCTGCCGGGGATTCAGGTTATCTCCTTTGCTTTCCATAACATTCAAGGTTAGCGATCCGTAAGTAGTTTATTTTTCTATAACATTCAAGGTTCGCCGGGAATTTTACCGAAATCAATTTTTTATCTCATTTATTTTCAGTAAGATAGAAAATGTGTCGGGCAATTTATTATTCCCTCTTTTTTTCGCGCTCGCGCCGAGTTTTTTATTAACTGCCGTGTTTTCAGTGAGTTGAAGATAGGCTCGGTATCTAGCTATCGGTTTCGATTCCTCGCTAACTACCTGTCTTTTCATTAACATTCAAGGTTCCCGAGGTGTTTTTTCGTGCTCGTCTCAAGGTCGTTTCTTAACTACTTTATTTTCAATTTGTTGGCACAATGCTGGAATCATCGTCATTCTCTCGATTCTTCGCTAACTACCTGTTTTTTCATCAACATTCAAGGATCCCGGGGTGTTTTTCGCGCTCGTCCGAGGTGTTTCTTAAGTTCCTTATTTTCAAAGGGTTGAAACTGCACTGCGACCGTTGCTGCTCCCTCGATTCTTCGCTAACCGGCTGTTTTTTCAGTAACATTCAAGGATCGAAAAAGTATTTCGGAAGCTTTTTCTTCCCTGGACTGGCGCTTAATCTTCAGAAGCAGCTTCGTGACCCGCGGGACTTCCCGAAAGTTGGAGTCCTGCATTCTCTGCCTCAAAGGCGCGTTCGGAAGTCAGGAATCAGCGTTGCTGCCTGCCGTCAACTGCTTTCTGCCTGCGGCTCGATGGACTATGCGGACTCCCTGTAGGGGGTCGCGCCCTTTCGCCTGCGCAAGCGAGCCTCGGCATCATAAGCTAGTATACAACAGCTATCGAAATTGTCAAGTGCCAAAGGCTACACTATGCGAGGGTAGCGCAGACCTCCGCCTTTGAGGTCTGCGGTTCTGCTTCGAAAATGGCTGCGCCGAAGGCGCTTTGGAGTGCGGCCGCGAAGCTGCCGCTTTCCGCCCTTGATTCCTGCGGTCCGTGGGCAAGGGGCAAAGCGGCAGCTTCGCGGCCGCACTCCAAAGCGCTTCGCGCATTTTCATGCACAGTTGCGAGCCGAAGGCTCATGGGAATCTGCGGTGAAAACTATGCAATCCGGCCTTACGTCCGCACTTTCACCCCGGCGAATTCTTCCAGGAGGGTGACAACCGCGGCGTAATCCAGTTCGCCTTTGCCCTGAGCTTTGGCGGCCATGTAGACCTCCTTCACCGCCGCCAGCACGGGCATGGGTACGCCCTGCGCGTAACCGGCTTCGGCGGCCAATTCCAGGTCTTTGTGCATCAGCTTGAGGGGAAAGTAAGGGGTGAAGTCGCCCTTGAAGATGAACGGGGCTTTGAAGTCGGTAAGGCCGGCGCGCGCCAGGCTGGACTGGATGATTTCCAGCATGGTCTCCGGCTTCACACCTGCCTTGGTGGCCAGCACGAAACCTTCGCAGAAGACCTCGAGCATAGTGGCCTGGATGGTATTCTGGGCGAGCTTGGCGGAGAGGCCGAGCCCGTGCAGGCCGCAGTAGATGTGTTTTTTCCCGAGCACCTGAAGGATGGGCAGGGCGCGGTCGAAGGTCTCGCGGTCGCCGCCGACCATGAAGGTCAGCTCGCCTTTTTCGGCGCCGTGCTTGGAGCCGGTGACCGCGGCATCGAGCCAACTCGCGCCCTTGCCCGCCGCCAGACAGGCCATCTTGCGGCTGACGGCGGGGCTGATGGTGCTGGAATCGATGACGATCGCCCCGGAGCGCAACGTCTCAAGAATGCCGCCCTTGCCCGTCACCACGCTTTCCACCGCCGCCGAGTCACTCACGATGATCATGACGACATCGGCGTCGCGCACGGCGTCAGCGGGTGATGTGGCCACCCGCGCGCCCGCCGCCTCCAGCGCAGCGGTTTTCCCGGGCGTGCGATTGTAGACCGCCAGCTTGTGTCCGGCCTTGGCGAGGTTCAGCGCCATGGGCTGGCCCATAATTCCGAGTCCGATGAATCCGATTGATTCAGCCATGAAATTTCTCCTTTAAACCACGAAGGGAAAGAGCAAGTCAAAAGTCAAAACGCAAAAGTCAAAAGGCAAAAGTGACGGCCAGCGTAGCCCGTCACAAATCACCACACGCTCGGTTGCAACGATCGGAGCTGTAGCGCCGGGCTTTAGCCCGGCATCTCCCGCCCTAAAGGGCGGCGCTATAAATTATGCTTTAAACCGACAATTGAGAATCGATAATTGACTACTGGTTTTGCCCTTCGCTCTTTGCCTTTTGCCTTTTGCCTTGCTTTTCGTTCAGCTCATATACCACCCGCCGTCCACGTTGATCGTTTGCCCGGTGATGTAGCCGTTCCCCGCCAGCATGACGGCCACGTCCGCGACTTCCTCGACTTGGCCGAAGCGCCCCACGGGGATCAGGTCGGCTCGAGCGCGGGGATTTGCCGCCATCATTTGGGTATAGACGAGCGCGGGGGCGATGGCATTTACGGTAATGCCTTCGCGCACCAGGAGGTTCGCGTAGGAGTGGGTTAACCCCAGCATTCCGGCTTTGGACGCAGCGTAGTGCGGCCCCACCACTCCGCCCGTATGCGCAGCCACCGAGGAGATGTTGATGATCCGCCCCCAGCGGCGCGCGCGCATTCCCGGTACCACCTGTTGGGTAACCAGGAAGGCGGACTTGAGATTGACGTTGATGAGCTCATCCCAGTCTTCTTCCCGGATCTCCTCGAGCGGCTGGGGACGCGAGGCCCCGGCATTGTTGACCAGGATATCAACCTGTCCCAGACCCTCTTCAACTGTCTTCACCAAGCGCGAGACCTCGGCGGATTTCGAGACATCCGCCTGCACGGCCAGTGCCCGCCGTCCCGAGCGCCGAATGCAGGCGCACGCTTCCTCGGCCTCCGCCGGATGGCGAAAGTAATTGACCGCTACATCCACGCCCGCCTTGGCTAAAGCTTCGGCGATGGCCCGGCCGATCCCCAGACTCGCGCCGGTCACGAGAGCAATTTTTCCAGTGAGGTTTTCCATGGTGATGCCCGTGTAGCGCGGACCTGTTCCCTAGGTCCGCGGCTTTTCCTTGTCAATCGGGGACGAGCCGCGGACCTACAAAGCAGGTCCGCGCTACACCTCGTTCAACATGCCAATCTGAAGGTCGGCGGTACAAACTCAAACTCCAAAGTCGAGCCAGAGGCGCACATCCCGCACATTATTATCCGTGAACCCGGTATCCAGCGTATCGCCCAAAGTGCGAAAGAACGAATACGAGTCACTCTCGGCGAGGTAGGCGGCGGGGTCCAGACCTCGGCCCAGGGCGCGCGAAACCGTCTGCCCGTCGGCCACGGCTCCGCTGGTGGGACTATTCCCGTCGCGGCCGTCGGTGCCGGCGCTTAGCACCACGCGCCGCTGCCCCGAGATTTGCTGGGCGGCGTAGAGGGCGAAGGCCTGATTGCGCCCGCCCATACCCAGGCCGGTGACCGGGCACGTTACTTCCCCGCCCACCACCAGGCAGACGGCTTGGCCTGTGTGCGCCCGCGAAAGGGCGTCGAGTGCGGTGACGTTCGAGTGCACCACTTGCTTAAAGTCAGCGTCCCAGGCCCCACGATCGATTTCCGTTGCGAAGCCGAGTTTTTCCGCGGCGGACAGCGCTGCCGCCACCGCGTCGCGGTTGGACAGCAGGGAAAAATAATGCGAATTCGCAAACCGCGGGTCTCCCGGCTTGGGAGTCTCGGGCAGTTCCCGGCGCTCGAAGAATCCGCGGATACTGGCGGGGAAGTGGGCGGCCAGGTGGTTTTGCTCCGCGAGTTGGTAAGCCTGCTCGACGGTAGACTCATCGGGCATGGTCGGCCCGGAGGCCACCATCGAGGGCAGGTCGTCCGGCACGTCGGAGATGAAGATGGTCAATTGCCGCGCCGGGTACGCGCGCTCGGCGAGCCTGCCACCCTTGACCGCGGAAAGGTGCTTGCGCAGGACATTGATCTGTTCGATGGGAAGGTGCGAGGTCACCAGCGCGCGGTTGAACTCCTTCAAATCGGCGAGCGTGATGCTGGGGTCCATCGGTTGCGCCAGGAGGGCGGACCCGCCGCCGGAAACCAGGAAGATGACCGTGTCCTCGCGCGTCAGGTGCGAGACGAGTTCCAGCGCGGCCCGCGCGCCCTCCAGGCTGGCGGTGTTGGGATAAGGATGACCGCCGACAAAATAGTGGAAGTTGGCGAGCTTCTGCTGAGTCTCGGCCGGGGCCACCGAAACTCCCGCTTCAATCCGTCCCCCCAGGATTTCGTGCAGCACGGTGGCCATGCGATTTGCCGCTTTGCCAAAGGCCACCGCGCGCGGCGGGCGCACAAGCGGATGCGCCACTTCCCCGGCCTTCAATGCGCCGCCCTCGTACTTCAGCTTCGTCAGCATGGCGTGGCGCACGTCGATGGCCGCCATGGTCTCATGGAAAATCTGCTGCGCCAGTTGCTTCCCGTGCGCATAGTCGAGCTTCGCAGGCGCCGCAGATTGGGCCGTCGTGGTCATGCGGAAAGCCTCTTGAGCGCGTCCACCCCGGCTTGACCACACAGGACGTCTTCCGCCTCCGTGCCGGCGCTCACACCGATGCCCCCCACGCATTGGCCGTCAACCATCAGGGGCAGGCCGCCGCGAATGCACGTGAGCTTGCCGTCGGTGGCCAGGGAAAGGCCGAGGGAAAGCATAACGCTCGGCTCGCCGGCCGGCGAGGGACCGGTGGGAGCGCGACGCAGTGCGGCAGCACGAGCCTTGGTCAAGGCGACTTCCACCGACGAAAGCTTGGCCCCGTCCATGCGCGCAAAGAGCAACAGATGGGCGCCCTCGTCCACGATGGCAATGTTCTGCGGAACGTTAATCTCTCGCGCCTTGGCTTCTGCGGCTGCCAGGATGGCGCGCGCCCCTTCCAGGGTCAGACGAACATTATTTCGTGTCAGCATGCCTCCATTATTGGGAAGCCGGAAGGGAAACGCAAGGGAGTTCAGAACTGGGGGTTCGGGGTTAGGGATTGGGGATTCGGGAGCCTCAAAAACCCTGAGAAAATCATTGAGGACTTCGCTTGCGCCGTGTAGGCTTCAAGGTTCACTACCTACGCCCATGAGTCCCGACGACATCCCGCCCTCCCTCACGATTACTCGAGCGCAAGAAGCTGAATTCGAGTGGTGCGCGCAATTGATGGCGGGAACCGACCCCTGGATTACCCTGCGCCGCGGGGTCGAGCAGTGCCGCACAACCCTGCGCCGCCCCGAGCGCGAGCTGTTCGTGGCCCACGAGGCCGGCCAGCCCGTGGGGTTTATCCTGACCCATCCTACCGGCTGCGCCGGGTCAGCTTACATCGCCTCCGTCGCCGTCGTGGAGAGCGCCAGGGGAAAAGGCATTGGAGCGCAACTGCTCGCCTTTGCCGAGAGGCAGGCGGCGGGCCGACGGTTTATCTTCCTCTGCGTGTCCTCTTTCAATCACCGGGCACAAGAGCTTTACTACCGCCTTGGATACGAGCGGGTCGGTGAGATTCCCAACTACGTCATCGAGGGCCACTCCGAGTTGCTGCTCTGCAAGAGGCTGGCATGAATGCCCCTTTGCCTACGCTTATACGCGATTGGACCTTCTCGCAGAAGGGACGTTCGCCGGCAAATTTAAGCCAACCATCAGGCGCGGCCGGCGGAGTAGGAAGATGCCGGCCAGGAACGTTTGGCCGAACTCGCCGAGTTCAGGATCTCGACCATCTTCGCTCCGTATTTTTGTACCCGCCATTCGCCGAGTCCCTTGATTTTCGCGAGATCATCCAACGTTCTCGCCGGCATTCGAACGATGTCTTCCAGCCATCGGTTCTGGGCCACCATGTAGAGCGGGACGCCCTCCAGCGCGGCCTGATCCGCCCGCCACTTTTTTAAGGCAACGATCCACTTTACCTGCTCGCCGGTTAGAGGAGTGCCGGGATCCATGGTAGCGCCGGGGCTGGCTGGGGTTTTCTGCGTTACCTGCGATTCATCCTCATAGAAGAAGAGGACAGACCACACTGCTCCTTCCGGCTGATTGGCAAGCGAAGCAAAAATGCGCTTCACGTTTGTCGCACCGAGAAAATCATTCAACTTCCGCTCCCTCTCGAACGCTATTTCGGACTCAAGGGGAACACTGAAAATTTTGCACCGCATGACGCCTCCGATGATCGAATGAATCTGCATTTCCACACGTATCATCGGCAAATGGGGAGGGGAGGATGAGGGAATTCTTATCCGACAGACCCTGCGGTCTTACCGTCGACATACCGGGGAGCGAGCTTCACGATTCAACTCCCGCCTTCATCGTTGGCTCCTGCTATGACGCCGGTTTGCGCCAGAGCAAATACATGGGGATCCCCGCGGCGATTATAGCGAGCCCCGTAAAGGATGGGCCGGGTGCGGTGACGAAGGCATTCACGACGAACCATACCGAAACCAGCATGAACACGCCCAAGGTGTAGGGGTAGCCCCACATGCGATAGGGGCGCGCCAGGTCCGGCTGCTTGCGGCGCAGGACGAATACCGCCGCCACGCTGAGCATGTAGAAGATCCAGGCGGCCACGATCGAGTAGGAAAACAGATTTTCGTAAGACCCACTGACCACCAGCACGGCGGTCCACAGGCCTTGCAGCACGATGGCAAACGCCGGCGTCTCGAATCGCGGGTGGACGCGGCCGAAGCGGCGAAAGAAGAGGCCGTCCTGAGCCTGGGCGAACGGGATGCGCGCCGCGGTAAGGATGCAGCCGTTGATGGCTCCCACAATCGAAATCAGCACCGTGAGTGACACCAGCGTGGCGCCGACCGGTCCCAGAGTCCGCTCCGCCAACGCGGCCCCCACGCGGGTGGTGGCCGCAATCACCGGGATCGGCATCACCTTCAGATACGCTACGTTGGCGAGGACATACAGCGCCATCACCGCCACCATTCCCAGGGTCAACGACCGGGGAAGGTTGCGGGCCGGCTGCTTCACCTCTCCCGCCACGAAGCTGATGTAGGTCCAGCCGTTATACGCCATCAAGCAGGCGATCATGGCCGTGCCAAACTGGGGGAGCGAAAATCCGGAGGGCGCTGCCGCCTGGACGGCCGGGACCGCCAAGTGACTGAAAAACGCGCCTCCGATGAGCAACAGCAAGCCCGCGATCTTCAGGAACGTGAAAGTGACTTGCACCACCGCGCCTTCCCTGACTCCCACATAATTGAGGGCCGAGAGCACGACAATCAGCGTCAAAGAGATGAGCTTCGACGTTACGGGCGAGAGGTGAACGAACTGCCCGGCATAGATCGAGAAGCTCACGGCCAGGAAGGCTATGCCCCCTGACAGCAAGACAAGCATAAAGGTCCATCCGCAAAGGAAGGCACACGCCGGGCCGTAGGCTTCGCGCAGATAAACGTACTGCCCGCCGGTCGCGGGCATCATCGCTCCCAGTTCCGCATAAGCCAGGGCGCCGAAATAGGAAAGTACCCCGGAAATGATCCATGCCGAGAGAATGGCGCCACTCGTGTGCAGGCTTTGCGCAATAAGGTTGGGAAGCAGGAAGATGCCCGAGCCGATCACGATCCCGACCACAATCATGGTGGCATCCAGCCACCCCAGCTTGCGGGGCAGTTCGTGACGGTTCAGATTTCTTTGTTCCATGGAAGGCCCTGACCAGCGCGCTCGCGTGAATCGCGGACTCCGCACTGTAGATGAGCCGGAATTTGCGTCTTTCAATTCGCGATCAACCGGTAACATACACTCGATCGTCGCGGACTTCAACGTTCAGTAGAAAGCGGCGATCTGAGTTAGCCCGCAGAAATTTAACCGGAATCCTGCAATGACGGGTCCACCAGGGTGGCCACAAGAAAGACTTGACATTACCTATTGCTGTAGTAGAATTACACACGCACATAGGAGACTGCAAATGGCCGGACCCAAATTGACCAAGCTCGAACTTCACATCATGGAGGCGCTGTGGACCCGCGGCCAGGCCTCGATTCGCGAAATTCAGGAAACATTTCCCGAGAAGAACCGGCCCGCCTACACCACCATCCAGACCACCGTTTATCGCCTGGAAGGGAAGAAGGCGCTGCGCCGCGTCAAGAAGGTCGGTAATTTTCACATTTTCGCAGCGGCCATCTCCCGCGACGCCGCGCAGCGGAGGCTGATCGACGATCTGCTGGCGCTGTTCGGCGGGCGCACTCAGCTCGTCATGTCGCACCTGATTGAATCCGGCAAGCTCACGCTTGCGGATGTGAAGGAAGCCGAGAAGACTCTCCGCAAGCTGGAGAGAACGTAACGCCGCCATCCTGGCGGCCCCGGTAGGGGCAACCCTCGTGGTTGCCCCAGGGCGGCCACAAGGGCCGCCCCTACGTAACAGCCAACGTCGATCGGAGATCGACGCTGCAAGGAGAAGGAAAGGACGAGTCGCGATGATCCCGAATTCCTTGTCGGCAATATGGGCGGCCATTGCACCGGCTATGGGCAACCACTTATGGCAATCGACGCTATGCCTTGTCATCGCGGGATTGCTGACGTTGGTTTTGAGAAAGAACCACGCGCGGGCTCGCTATGGACTTTGGCTGGCGGCGTCGGTGAAATTTCTAATTCCCTTTTCGTTGCTAATCGCTATCGGTAGCCATTTGGCGAAACCACGCGTTCTCCCGCAAGCGGAACCGGGGGTTTTCTTTGCAGTGCAGGAATTAAGTCAGCCGTTTACGCCGACGACGACCGGATCCCAGGCAGAGAAAAGTCGCGGACCTGCACAAGACGCAGGTCTGATGCGCTACGGGCTGGTTCATCTGCTTCCGGCAATTCTGGTGGCAATGTGGTTCTGCGGAATCGTGGTGGTCCTTTTCGTGTGGTCCGCGCACTGGCGGCAGATTTCCGCAGCGCTGCGGGAAGCCGTGCCCTTACGGGAAGGACGCGAAGCGGAAGCGCTGCGCCGCTTGGAGCGCCTGGGCGGAATACGGAGGTCGATCGAGTTGTTCTTGTCGGCGGCTTCTCTGGAACCGGGTATTTTTGGCATCGTCAAGCCCGTTTTGATCTGGCCGAAAGGAATCTCCGAGCACCTTCAGGATGCGCACCTGGAGGCGATTCTGGCTCACGAAGTCTGGCACGTTCGTCGCCGCGATAATCTGGCGGCAGCGATCCACATGGCGGTGGAAGCCATCTTCTGGTTTCACCCGTTAGTTTGGTGGTTGGGATCGCGGTTGGTGGAGGAGCGCGAACGCGCCTGCGACGAAGAAGTGTTGCAGTTGGGCAGCGAACCGCAGGTCTATGCAGAGAGCATTTTGAAGACCTGCGAATTTTGTATGGGATCTCCGCTGGCCTGCGTCTCCGGAGTTACGGGCGCCGATCTCAAGAATCGGATTTTCCGCATCATGACCCAGCGTGGTGCGCGCAAACTGGATTTTCGTAGAAAGCTATTGCTCAGTGCGGCGGGATTTGCGGTCATTGCCTTGCCGGTCTCGTTTGGCGTGGCGAACGCGCCGCAAAGCGGGTCGTCGCCGCAAAGCGAGGTCGGAGTGGCGCCGACGCCAAGGTTCGATGTCGCCTCAATCAAGTCGTACAAGTCTGACCATATCGGGTGGCAATACGGCTACAGTATTACGGATCCACCGTACGAAGGAATATTTCAGGCGACGGATGTCACGGTGAGGAAACTCGTGGAGATGGCATACGGAGTTCAGCACTCCTGGCTGATCCAGGGAGCGCCGAGTTGGCTCAATTCTGAGGCCTTCGATATTCAAGCGAAAGCCGATAGCGTCGTAAATGATGAGTTGGGAAAGCTTAGTCCGGACGCCGGGAGGAAGATGAAGCATCGCATGCTTCAGACGCTTTTGGCGGACCGCTTCAAGCTGGCGCTCCACCGCGAAACCCAAGACCTTCCCGTATATGCGCTGGTCATTGCGAAGAACGGTCCCAAACTACAGGAGTCAAAACCGGGCGACACGCTCCCAAACCCAATCAAGGGCTCTGACGACCGCCTATCTCCGCGCTCGATACGCATTGGACCGGGCCAGCTAGCAGGTCACGGGATTCCAGTGGCGCTCCTGGTGGACCTGTTGTCGCTACATTTAGGTCGCACGGTTGTGGACAAGACTGGGCTGAAGAGCATTTATGATTTCACGCTTCAGTGGACGCCCGATCAAAGCCCGACTCCTTTTATCAACCGACCAGACGACGGCACGGCAGGAATGGGCAGCGCGCCCCCTACCGAGTCTTCCGGGTCTTCAATCTTCTCGGCGGTCCAGGAACAGCTCGGGCTGAAGCTGGAACCGCAAGAAGCCCCGGTGGAAGTCCTCGTCATCGATCATGTCGAGAGGCCTTCACCTGTTATCACCGATAACTGAGCACTTAAGACTCATAACGCTTACCCTGCTCTTCCTGCGACGGACGACGGACCACGGACGAAGGACGCTCTTTCTATCCCCACGCTTCCGGGTTCACCAAGTTTGGTGGGCGCTGACCCGCCAGTGCGGCGAGCAGGTTCTCCGCCGCCAGCATGGCCATCGCCAAGCGAGTCTCGCGGGTGGCGGTGCCCATGTGCGGGGTTACGACCACATTGGGCATGGCGAGCAGGGCGGGGTGAATCTGGGGTTCAAACTCGAAGACGTCCAGGCCCGCGCCGGCGATTCGCTTCGTCTGGAGCGCCTCGACCAGGGCGGCTTCCTCGACCACTTTCCCGCGCGACGTGTTGATGAGGAAAGCGGTAGGTTTCATCAAGGCGAGTTCGGCCGAGCTGATCAGGTGATTCGTTTCGGGAGCGAGGGGAACGTGGATGCTCAGGAAATCGGCCTCGCGCAGAAGGGTCTCGCGATCCACGTATTGTGCCCAAAGTTCTTGTTCGCGCTCCGGCGTGGGGCGGTCAATGGAATGATAAAGGATGCGCAGGGAGAATCCCCGGGCGCGGCGTGCCACGGCTTGGCCGATGCGCCCAAAGCCCAGGATGCCCAGCGTTTTGCCCGCCAGATCGGTGCCCCACATGCATCCCCACTGCCACTGGCGCCAGTGGCCCTCGCGGACGTAGCGGTCAGCCTCCACCAACCGGCGCGCCACGGCCATGAGCAGCGCGAAGCTCAGGTCCGCCGTCGCCTCCGTGACCACGCCGGGACAGTTGGTCACCAGGATGCGGCGGCGCGTGCAAGCCGCCACATCGATGTTGTCGTAACCGACGCCCACGGTCGAGACCACGCGCAGGTGCGGCGCCTGCTCCACCACTTCCGCACTCACCGACGTGCCGGAAGCCACCAGACCCTCGACTTCCCGGCAAGCTTCTATAACCTGCGCGGCAGGGAGCCGCACGTCTTCCGGGTTAATGGTTACCGCGCATCGCGTCGCGATCCGTTCAATTGCCGCCTGGGGGAGCGGGCGAGTGATGAATACTTTAGGTAAGCTCAACGGTTTCTCCCGAAAAGAATTGAAATACGGTTCATAGCATAAGGCAGAAGGGAGGTCAATGATCCGCAATTAACTCTGCCGAAGCAGATCGAATCTGATATGCTAGAAAGTTGTCTGCGCCGGAAGTAGCTTTAATGGACGGCGTTCTTACTATGGAGCCAGCCCGGGTTTCTTTGCCTCGGAAAGTCTCCCCGCACGCTTCACAAGATAAGATGATATTCATATCGCCACTTTGCACGCGGGGAGAATGTCGTCTGGAGAACTCCCAAGAGGGGACTGGATGCCAATCGAAATCGTTTTCATTTTGGCGCTGCATTCGATTGCGGCAACGGTGTCTCTGATCCGCGCCCGCCGCGATGGCCTGGTTTGGTCGGAATCCCTCCGCTGGGGTGGAATTGGTTTCATTACCGGGCTCCTCGCCCTCATCACGCGCGCGCGGATGGATCGCCGACATTATCATTATATGCTCATGGTGCAGGACGCCTTGCTCAACCTTGGATTGGAAGTGATCGGCGTCTATGGCATCCCTCATATTTTAGGGTAATGTCGTTTCTATCCCACTACAAACCAAGCGGGCACAGCTCTGAAGGAACAAAGCGACGATCGTCAATCGTGCTGGGGATTCTTACTTGTTTTAATGAACTCGTCAGGAAGTCGAATGTTCCCGCAGAAAATCCTCGAGTTGCCCAACTGAAGGGGCGGAATCGGCGCCACCTAAACCGAGCGTGGCGAGCGCACCGGTGGCGTTGGCCTCGCGCGCGGCAAGGGTGAGTGATTGGCCTCGGCAAATCGCGGCGAGGAATCCCGCGGCAAAGCAATCGCCGGCGCCGGTGGTGTCCACCGGTTGCACGGCAATGCCCGGCGACGTGAAGGAACCCTGGGGCGACTCGACGTAGCAACCCGCAGCTCCCAGCTTGACGATAACAGTCTTTACTCCCAATTCGCGCAGCCGAGCCGCGATGGCCGCGGGTTCGGACTCCCCGGTCAGTTGCTGACCCTCCTCGCGGTTGGGAAAAATGAAATCCGTGTGCGCCAGAGCCGGCTGCACGGCCTTGAGCCACCGACCGCGCACATCCCAGCAGATGTTCATGGAAGTCAGGCACCCCAACTCGCGGGCTCGCTTGAGGGCGGGAGCGAGGGATGTTTCATCGAAGGCGGGAAGGGCAAAGGCGCTGGCGTAATGGAAAATCCGAGACCCCTCTACCGGTCCCCAATCGAGATGCTGCCCTGAGAAGAACGCGCTCACGCCGCGCAGGTGCAGGAACCGACGCTCGCCGCTGGCTTCGACAAGCACAATCGACGTGGAAGTCTTAGCGCCAGGCAGGGTGACCAAGCCCGCGTCGTCAATGCCCTCGGCGCGGACCCGGTCGCGGATAAACTGGCCAAACCGGTCATCGCCGACGGCGGAGGCAACGCGCACCGATACCCCCAGGCGTGCCAGTGCAATCGCCGTGTTGATGCTATTGCCGCCGGGGGCGAGCGCGACATCTTCCAGCGGCTGGCTCGTCCCCGATGGGGCAAGGTGATCCACCGGCCGCGCCAGAACGTCGGCCACCGCGTTGCCTACACAATAGACTTCGCAGAAACTCATTATTGACAAAGCATGAATACCTATTGATGCCCACTAATCAGGGCTCACGATTACGTGACAAAAAGTCTTATCAGGGCCGACCTCGGCAGCTTTGGCCCCGCGGCTGATTATACCCGGCTCCGTAAACCTGACAAGGCGCGAGTTTTCACATAGATCGGACTCAGAATTGCTAACCTAATCAGCTTGCACCCGTTTCGTCTTTTGGAATCATCTGATGAAAGGGGCGATGGGCGATTTTTCGCCGGGCTGGACTAGAAGTCCCTGATTTTCAAGGTCGTTAGCCAGCTCTTTGCTTGACGTCAATTTTTCCTGCGTGCTATGATGCACCGCTTTTGCAGTTTATCCTCTTGCTTTCCTAGGACGTTCTTCCCGAGATTGAGTTTCGGCGAAGTCAAAAATACCCATCTTGGGGGCGCGAAGAGGAAGTTTCGGTCGGAGGAAACCTAATGTACGTTCTTACCATTTTCAGTCTAAGTATATTCACATTAATCTTTTCTGATTTTGCTCAAGAAGTTGTGCGCAACCTGCTCTCGATCGTCTGGGCACGCCGCGGCTCGATGGGCAAGGCGTTCGCGGCGGGCGCCGCCTTCCTGGCCCTGGCGACCACCACCGCGTTTGCGGCCGGTGGGGATGAGGCTGCCGCGGGCGAAGCCAGCCTAAAGGTCCCCGATCTTTCCCAGGTACAATTTCTGGGGGTAGACGGGCACAAGCTGTTGATGTTCGGCATCCTGTTTTGCATCTTTGGGCTGCTGTTTGGATTGGTCATCTACAGCAACTTGAAGAACTTGCCGGTTCACCGCGCCATGGGGGAGATCTCCACGCTGATCTGGGAATCCTGCAAAACTTACCTGATCACGCAAGGAAAGTTCCTGTTGTTACTCTGGGCATTCATTGCCCTCGTCATTCTGGTCTATTTCGGGGTGCTGCTGAAATATGAAGCGCTGCGCGTGGTGATCATCCTGCTCTTCAGCCTGGTAGGAATCGCCGGCAGTTACGGGGTGGCGTGGTTCGGCATTCGCGTCAACACCTTTGCCAACTCGCGCACGGCGTTTGCCAGTCTGCGCGGCAAGGCCTTCCCGATTTTCCAGATTCCCCTCCGCTCCGGGATGAGCATCGGGATGATGTTGATCAGCGTCGAGCTTCTGGTGATGCTGATCATCCTTCTCTTTATTCCGGGCGACTATGCCGGGCCTTGTTTCATCGGGTTCGCCATTGGAGAATCCCTGGGTGCGGCGGCGCTGCGCATCGCGGGCGGCATCTTCACCAAGATCGCGGATATCGGTTCCGACCTCATGAAAATCGTCTTCAAGATCAAGGAAGACGACCCGCGCAATCCCGGCGTAATTGCCGACTGCACGGGTGACAACGCGGGCGACTCGGTGGGACCCACCGCCGATGGTTTCGAGACCTATGGCGTGACCGGCGTGGCCCTGATCACCTTCATCCTGCTGGCGGTAAAAGACCCGACCATCCAGGTGCAATTGCTGGTTTGGATTTTCGTGATGCGCATCATCATGTTGGTGTCCAGCGCCCTGGCTTATTTCCTCAACGGCGCCATTGCCAAGGCCCGGTTCGGCAACGCCGATCGGATGAATTTTGAGGCCCCGCTGGTTTCCCTGGTCTGGATCACCTCCTTTGTTTCGATTGCCTTCACCTATGTGACCTCGTGGCTGATTGTCCCCACCTTGGGTGGCGACTCGTCGCAGTGGTGGAAGCTCGCCACCATCATTTCCTGCGGAACGCTGGCGGGCGCGCTGATCCCGGAACTGGTCACGGTCTTCACTTCCACGGAATCGCGGCATGTTCGCGAAGTGGTCACCTCCGCCTCGGAAGGGGGAGCCTCCCTGGGAATTCTTTCCGGCTTCGTGGCCGGGAATTTCTCCGCCTATTACCTGGGCTTGGCCGTGGTCACCTTGATGTCCATCGGTGCGATCTTCAGCACCCTGGGCCTCGGCAGCCTGATGCTCGCCCCGGCGGTCTTTGCTTTCGGCCTCGTGGCTTTCGGCTTCCTGGGGATGGGACCGGTCACCATTGCCGTGGACTCTTACGGCCCGGTGACCGACAACGCCCAATCGGTTTATGAACTTTCCATGATCGAGCAAGTCCCCAACGTCAAAGCAGAAATCAAAAAAGATTTCGGCTTTGAGGTAAACTTCGATCGCGCCAAAGACATGCTCGAAGAAGGCGACGGCGCGGGCAACACCTTCAAGGCCACGGCCAAGCCGGTGCTGATCGGCACCGCCGTGGTCGGCGCCACCACCATGATCTTTTCCATCATCATGGCGCTCACCCAGGGCCTCACCCAAAACGTTAGCAGCTTATCGTTGCTGTACGCGCCCTTTTTCCTCGGACTGGTCACCGGCGGCGCGGTGATTTATTGGTTTTGCGGAGCTTCCACGCAAGCGGTTTCCACCGGCGCCTATCGCGCCGTGGAGTTCATCAAAGCCAACATCAAACTGGAAAGTACCGAAAAAGCCTCGGCTAAGGACAGCAAGACGGTGGTGGAGATCTGCACGCGCTACGCGCAAAAAGGTATGCTCAACATCTTTATCGGCATATTCTTTGCCACCCTGGCCTTTGCCTTCCTGGAGCCGTTCTTTTTCATCGGCTACCTGATTTCCATCGCCATCTTCGGCCTCTACCAGGCGATCTTTATGGCCAATGCGGGCGCCGCCTGGGACAACGCCAAGAAGATCGTCGAGGTGGAGTTGAAGCAGAAGGGCACGGAACTGCACGATGCGACCGTCATCGGCGACACGGTGGGCGACCCGTTCAAGGACACCTCTTCCGTGTCGCTCAACCCGGTCATCAAATTCACCACGCTCTTCGGCCTCCTGGCCGTGGAACTGGCCGTCAAGTTGACCGCCACCAACGGTTCCATCTTGACGCGTGTTTTGGCGGCGATTTTCTTCGCCATATCGATTTGCTTCGTCTATCGGTCGTTCTACGGAATGCGCATCGGCGGCACCTGGCCGCCCACCGCAACGTTTAAGTCCGGCAAGTAGGCAGCCCAAAACCCATGCGGGCACGCCGTGAAAACTAAAGGCGTGCCCGCAGCCTTCCCCGCGAGCGCCGTGCCGCTCGACGTAGGGGCGGTTCGCGAACCGCCGGTCCTTTCACATCGTGACGATCTAAGCCCCGACCCATAGGCTTGGGCAGTACCTCATTTGGGCCTGGCGGGGGGAGGGGAGTTAGGGTCGAGAGCGTTGAGGTTCTCGCGGATTAGCTCGCTGAGCTTCGATGTCTCTCCCTGCGTGGATTCAATGGAGGCTTGCAACAGGTCTGGCGCTTTTACGTTTTCCCAGGCGAGGTAATAACCGGCCGCTTGGGCCAAGTGGCTTACAAATTCGCGTTGCGCCCTGCCGTTGCCCTCGCGAAAGGGATGCAACGCGTTTAGTTCGCCGAAATAATGCGCGGCGCGGGTGCTAAACGAGGCGGGGTCGAGTCCGGTCAGGTGCTTCTCTTCCGCAAGCTGCTTGAATATCGGAGCGGCGGCGCGATCAATGTGGGCGTGATGGGCAAAAAGGTGACCGCCCTTGCTCATGTCGACGGTTCGCAACTGTCCAGCCCATTCGTACAAGTCGCCGAACAGGTGGCGGTGAATGGCTTGCAAATGGGTGAGGTCAAACCGGCCCTTAATCGGCGTCTGCGAAAGTTCGTAAGAACGGGTCGCCACCAAGGCCGCTTCAGCTTGTTCGAGCGTGGTCGCGTCGGTGATGCCAAGGCGATTCTTTAGGACGCCGGAGGCCGGGTCGATGTAAGGGTCATGGCTGGAGTATCGGGACATGGTTGAACCGGCGGATGATGTTGTGGATAACCTCAGCCGTGTCGATCTCACCGCGCGCCGCGCGGCATAAATCATCAACGGTGGGCTCCGGCACTTTTAGGCCCTCGAGTTCCTGCTGTGCCACCGCGTGGGCAACGGCCCGCATGTTTTGCAGAATCTCTTGCACGGTCAGCGTAGTCATCAGCCCTCCCGAATCGTCCAATTATTAGCACATTTTCCGCATAGGCGCTAGCACCGCATCGTTCTATTTATACGGGGGAGCCCTGTAGGGGCGAAACAGCAAGCGTAGCGCGGACCTGCTCCGAAAAGACGCCGATATTTCGGCACTCGCCTGGTCGCTGCCGAAATATCGGCGTCTTTTCATGCTTCGGGGTGTCGCGAAGCGACATGACCGACTGTTTTGTAGGCCCGCGGTTCTTCCCTTATTGACCATGAAAAGCCGCAGAGCTACCAGACAAGTCCGCCCTGCACTCGCTTTTGCGCCGCGCCTGGATGTCCCTGGGCGGGGGTTGGGGTTTAGGATCTGGGTTCTTGATGTTTTCTCCGCCCCTAGCCCCCAGCACCCAATCCCCAACCCCTAATCCCTGCTCTTTCCCCTTGCATCGCCGGTTAATAAGTTGTTTAAGAGAGAAACGGGTAGGGTCGGTGTCGATGATATTCTTCCTGAGTACGATTTCAGTCGCGCTCGGCCCAACAAGTATGCGTCGCGTTACGCGGCGGGCTGTATGGTGGTGGTGCTTGAGCCTGAGTCGCGGCCGCGTTCCCCAGTGCGGGCGAGGCCAATGAGGCCCTCCGCGCTCTAGCGGGAATCATCCAGAAACATCGGCCACGCCGGAGGGCGTCGGGGCGGAATCGCGCCCATCGTTGAGGTCGACCACCGTCAGCGCCGTTCCCTGGCCTCAACTGGCCCCGCCCCGTGTCCCGTATCACGTGTCCCGTCACCGCATACTGGGCATCAGAGAGGCAGGAAGCGAATCTGGTTGACCCACTCTTCGGCTTCGGAAGCCACCCAAATCAATAACAGTTGTTCGATGGCCGTGCTCACGGGCAGCTTTTGCGGGATCAAGAAGACGCCGGGGCTGGCTCGCCGTGTGATGAAGTCCCGGAAATGTCGCGGTAATGTCCTGACATCATGTGACACCAGGATGCGGTCTTGTTCCGCGGCGATCTGGAGCACGGTGGGATCGTTTTTTCCCCTCGCACGGGCCTCGTACGCCTGCATGAAATTTGCCGACGGCTCACGCCGTCGAAGGCCAAAGACAATGGCCTGGCGCAGGTTTTCGTCAGCCAGAAATTTGATCTTCATGCGCGGGAGGTGAGCTGTCGGCGAGCGCGTTCCAGCCGTTCCCGCAGAGCAGGGGGGAGGGGAGATTGATTCTTTCGGGCCTCTTCCCAGAGTCCTTTGGACTCGGTGAGATAGGCGTCAATCTTAGCCCGATCGGCAAGGTAGAAGGTGATGGCGCCATAGACTTGCTCGAGCGACAAAGTCGGAAACTCATCGACAATGGTCTCTGGCGAGGCTCCATCCAGGAAGAGAAAGATGACCGATTCCAGGGATACCCGCGAACCGATCAGGTAGTACCCACCCTCCCGATTTTCCACGTATTCCCGGGCCATATACCCCCTCCTTTCTTGACCTGTGATGATAGCACGCCGCCCGCCGCTCGAACCAGCGCTCTTTCTCTTGGTCGTGCCCCGTGCCCCAGTTCGCTCATTCCGTACCCCGTGTCCCGTACCCCGTGTCCCGTATCCTGTTCTTTCCCCTTGCATCTCCGGTTAATAAGTTGTTTAATGCCGTCATCTTTTCGCCAGCCCGGGAACCCCTGGGAGGGTAGACCGTATGATTCACTCCCGTAACTCTCGTCAATCACCGCTGCCGCCGTTCGCCAGACCTGCGTGGGTCGCGCAGACATCGATCTTTGTGCCGTCGCTCGTTGCACCGCGCGCGCGAATATGTCGCGAGACCAGGACATCGCATCGTTTACTCAAGTTTGATCAGGATCAAGCTAAACAATTAAAGAGATCGGAGTCCCCACATGGATGACACCAAAGTTAAAGCAAATCAAGTCGCCGAGCAGCAAGAGAATGCGACTAGTCGGTCGGATAAAATCAAACTTCCGAAGCGCCGGGCAGGAAAGAAACGGAGAACCCGAAAGCGGCGTGGGCCTTCAACTCCCTTCCCACCGGTGACCTTCTCCGCTGTCTTACCTTTTGCCGAAGCTATCCAGAAGCATGGCGCTGGCCAAGCTATCCGACGTCTTACACTGTTTGAAAAGCTTGAGCGTTCGCCCGAAAGCAGTGCGAGCCGGATCATAATTGGACACTGCAATCGGTACGGTTTGATCAAAGGTAGCTACGTATCGGAATTCTTGGAACTTACCGAACTGGGTGCGGTTGCCACCTCGCCAGATAGTACCTCGCGGGAAAGGCTCGCCGCTCGTTTCAATCTCGCTATCGAGGCAGTTCCCTTGTTCAAGCACCTCTACGAAAAGAACAAAGGAAACCGACTTCCCTCACCTGAAGTCTTGCGGGATTCTCTGGCTGAAATGAAAGTTGATCCCGACCATCGCAACCAGTGTGTCGACATTTTTCTCGAAAATGTCAAAAGCCTCGGCATACTCCGAGCGGTAGCCGGGGCCGAACGTGTAATTCCGATTGACCAGGCTCTTGATGAGGTTACTACGTTAGGCACAGAGCCACGCCCGCCCAAAGGCTCAGAGCAAGCCGAGGTAAGCGAGGTCATCGAAAAATCACAAAAATCGTGGAAAAATACCTGTTTCGTTATTGCCCCTATTGGCGACGAAGGGACGGAAGAGCGCAAGCACTCTGACATGGTTTTGGAGGCACTTGTTCGTCGCGCACTAGAGCACGAGTGGGAGGTCGTTAGGGCCGACCAAATCACGACGCCAGGCATGATATCGGGCCAAGTTATTGAGTATTTGTTGCGCAGCGGCTTGGTCATTGCCGATCTTTCCTTTCACAATCCAAACGTTTTCTACGAGCTTGCCATTCGGCACACGGTAGGTAGGCCAACTGTTCACATTGTCCGCAAAGGAGACGGCATTCCATTCGACCTCAAAGATTTCCGAACAATCACTATCGACACCACTGACAAATACGAATTGGTCGCAGAACTCGATACCTATCGTGCCGAGATTGCGAATCACGTCAGGCAAGCATCGGCCGAAGAAGCCGACACCAGCAATCCCGTGCGTACGTTTGCGAAAGGGCTTAAGGTCACACTGGGGTGAAGCAGCGCTTGTTGCAATAACCGCCGTGCAACCGCAAGGGCAAGCGGGCATTTCGTGGAGCAAGTAGCGGGGTAGCCACAGTCAGCGCAGTTCTGACTGTGGGTTCTTCCCTCGATAAGGAAGGTATTGTCTGGGGGAACGGGGGCAGGGGAAAAGCCCACGCAGGAACGCGCTGGCCGTGGCTACTCGCTCTGCGCTAAGCGCGGATGTTAAGCTGGTCAATATAAGCATGAGTTAGCGCCCGGAGGGCACGATGCCGAAGCCCAAGATGTTCGTCAGCCATGTATCCGAAGAGGCCGCACTGGCAGAGGCCCTAAAGTCGCACTTAGGCCGCGATTTCCTGGGTTTGGTTGACATCTTTGTATCTTCAGACCTTGACAGTATAGCGGCTGGGGGCAAGTGGCTGGACACCCTGGAACAAGCACTCCGCGAAGCATCCGTTCTACTGGTCCTGTGCAGTCGCGCATCGCTTACCCGCCCATGGGTGAATTTCGAAGTCGGCGCAGCTTGGATTAAATCTATTCCGATTGTGCCGGTTTGTCACAGCGGCCTGCGCCCGGAAGATCTTCCGATTCCGTTCAGTGTGCTCCAGGGCGTCGAAGCTAACACCGAGCGTGGATTGAAGCGAATCTACTCGCTTGTCGCTGAAAAATTGGGCTGCCAGGTTCCGCAGAAAGAGTTCGCGAAACTCGTCGCTGAAGTTGCCGAGTTCGAAAGGGCGTATTCGCCTCAGATCGAGAAAGCGTTTAAGGCCGACATTCAAAGGCGTTCCGGTGCCCGAAGTCGGGTTTACGACGCGCTTGCTGATACGAAACACCGGTGGCGATCTATCGAAAGGCTGGCGGTCCTCGGCGGCATTACGGAAGATGAAGTCCTGGAACTTCTTGTGCGCGACCCAAACGTTGCCTTTGGGAGAGGCAAGAAATATGGCAAACGTCTCGCTCGCCTAAAGAGCCGCGAGGGTTAACCGGCCGCTTCACGCGACGGCAAAAGGTGGGCCGCGCCTGAGCGCCAATATCGTGAGCCCGCACAGGAGCCCCACATGGACCAATCTCTCCAAGAACTATCACCAGGCGAGGTTCAGTCATTACCCATTGATCGTCTCGCTATCCTCGTCCTGAAACATCTCGCTGACACCAATGAGTGGAACTCACACAATTTCCTGAATGCTGGGGGTAATCTGCGTCTTCCCGACTCGACCCTTAGGTGCTGGGCAGAAGCCCTCAACTGGCTTGTGTCCAAGAATCTAGTCGCCTGTGGAAAACCGGGCCAGTCGGCCCAGCCCAATACGATATTCATTACGCGACTGGGTAATGAGGTTTTGCGCGCGGGGCTTGAAACGATCCGAGCCGCTGAACGTCTCGACGTGGCGCTACACGGCCGTCTCGAGCGTGTAAAATCACAGTTCCTTCTGGGGGAATACGAGCTAGCGGCCTTTGCGGCAATGCGAGAAGTAGAAATCCGAGTTCGCGAACTCTCGGGCGCCGACTCGTCTCTACTCGGCGTCAAGCTTATGCGGAAGTCCTTCGGCGAAGGGGGGAAACTCGCTGATTCGGAGTTGGATCCAGGGGAGCGAATCGGCATCATGGAACTATTCGCTGGGGCCATAGGCACTTTTAAGAATCCGCCGAGCCACAGGCAGGTTGACTACGCTGATCCTACCGAGGCGTCGGAAGTCGTCCTACTCGCTGACCTTCTTATGCGACTATTGGATCGCGTCGAGGAACGGCTCGCCAACTCCGCGCGTTCACAGAAACACAAAGGCTAAGAGGAGATACTTGTATGGCATCGGAGAAAGTCATTGGCATGATGGTGGAGAAGGGGGCTCCCTTCTCCGTTGAACAACTGCAAGGAATGGAAGATCGCGAGTGCTGGGGGTGGATTTACGCGCATTTTCCGCCAAAGACCAAGCGCCAGATCTCCTCAAAGCCCGAAATCTGTTTCACAGGCTTTCGTCCGGACGACAGAGCCAGCATGGAAAAGCTGGCCGAGCAGAACGGCTATCGCATAGTTAGTTCCGTAACTGTCAGGTTGAAAGTCTTGGTCACTGGCGAAGCCCCTGGGCCGGCCAAATTGGCGAAGGCTCAGCAACGAGGGCTGACGATCCTATCGGCAGCGGCGTTCCTCGCGCAAATTTCAGGGGCTGGCACAGGGCGATAGGTCTGTGCTGTGAAGCGGGGTAGCGCAGAGTCTCGCTTTTCAGAGACTCTGCGGCTTTTCCTCCTGCGCTCGGCGGGTTTTGAGCTTCGATTGGTTCTTCGGCTTTCATATTCGTTCCGATTCTGCCGCGTGGGAAGCTGGTAGCGCGGACCTCCGTTTTTGAGGTCCGCGGTTCTTGCGAAACGGAATATGGTGATTTCAAATAGCGACGAATACGCCGCGATGTTTTTCTCGCCACGCTACATTCGGTCGTTTTGCATAGTAAGAACCGCGGACCTCAAAGGCGGAGGTCCGCGCTACGCTCCTCAGGGCCACCCGCATCTCGAAACGAAGAGCTACAGAGTCTCTGAAAAGCGAGACTCTGCGCTACGCTTGCTTTGGGCGGCGCAAGCGGGTAGCCACGGTCAGCGCAGTTCTGACTGTTCTTCCTTTGATGACCAAGGGATTGCCTGGGGGGAGGCACGGGAAAAGCCCGCGGTCAGAAAAACGCTGACCGTGGCTACCCACTGATTCTTTGATTGCACAATATCGTGCAAAAGCGTAGGATTGTACCGGCTGATACAAATGGGTACTAAAGCCTGGGGCGCTCTCATCGCGGACGTGATCGGGTCCAGTTCGACGCCGAACTTACGCTCCGTGCTGAGCGCGAAACTGCGTATCGCCAGCCTTGCACATCACGAACAGCTCCGGTTACCCTACGCGGTCACGGCGGGCGATGAGTTCCAAACCCTTACCGCACAATTGGACAGCCTTCCCTGGTTGGTGTTCGATCTGCGGAGAAGGCTGAGGCCGCTCGAAGTGCGGATTGGCATCGGCATCGGCCCAGTTCTGAACCCCGTGCGTCCCCCCGTTAATGAGCTCGGAGGGCTAGCCTTCCAATGGGCGCGGCAAGCCATCGTGGAAATCAAGAGTGGCCATGCTCACAAGTTTGAAGTTCGTACCGCATTCCGTTCCGCCAACGCGGAATTTGACCGGGTGGCCAACCTGGTATACGGCCTTCACGATACACTGGTTCGAGACCTCACGGAGAAGCAGTGGCAAGCCGTCGACGCCTATATCGCCAAAAAGCGGGTGGACTTGGCAGCCAGGGCTTTGAAAATCAGCGTTTCCACCGCATCACGCAGTCTAAAAAGAGGCCACTTCTGGCAGGTCGAGGAAACCATCGCCACCATGAAAAAAGTCATCGAGACCACTTTTCCATAGTTGCACATTTTTGTGCAAATCAAAAGGATTGCATAATTCCATGCATGTGTTCGCTACCAGCTTTCTGGCTCTCTATTTGGCGCACCTCTTGACAGAATTTGTTTTCGAATCAAAGGGCCTTGTGGTCGGGAAAAGGAACAGCGCTACACTTGCTTACGTGGAGCACGGTGGGGTTCACCTCCTCTCGGCGGCGTTGCTGCTGGGTTTTAGTAGCCCGCCGTTGGTTCACAGTCTGGATTTTTACGTCGTAATCATTGGCCTGACGCTCGTGCACCTTGTCCTCGACTGGGGAAGGCTGCGCCTCGTCCGCCTCACCACGAAGGCCGAGGGAACTCTCGCCTTTGTAGCTGGCCAACTCATGTACGTGTTTTCCGTTGGCGTGGCGGCGGACATAATTGCGAAGACTCGCCTCCGCGAATTGACGGTTGGCCTGACATGGGTTCAATCCCACGCGGAGGAAACCCTGCTTCTGTTGGTGGTGTATGTAGGAGTAATTTTCGTGGGCGGCTACCTCGTACGGCTTGTTACCAAGCCCCTGATCCGTGGCGACCTGGGCCTCGCCGGATCAACCACGGAAGAACTGCAAAACGCCGGGATGTATATCGGTTGGGTGGAACGGTTTCTAATCTTGACGTCTCTCCTGCTGCAATCGCCGGCCACTGTGGGATTGATCCTCACCGCCAAATCGATAGCGCGGTACCCGGAATTCAAGTCAAAACGCTTCGCCGAGTATTTTCTGATTGGAACTCTCCTGAGCATCAGCATCGGCATTGTCGGTGGTCTTATTCTGCTGATGGCATTCTACGGAACTCTTCGCTTGAGGTGACGATCCTGGCGCTGACCCTTAGGCTTGGGCGGTATTTGCTTCGGGGCCAGCGCCGGGGTGAAGCTGGTAGCGCGGACCTCGGTTTTTGAGGTCCGCGGGTCTTGCGTAAGGGGAAACGGTTAATTTCAAGTACGGACGAATGCGCCGCGATATTTTTCTCGCCACGCTACATTCGGTCGTTTTGCATAGTAAGAACCGAGGACCTCAAAGGCGGAGGTCCGCGGACGACCGTTCGCTCGATTTGCGCGGTAAGAACCGCGGACCTCAAAGGCGGAGGTCCGCGCTACGCTCCTCAGGGCCATCCGCCGAAATCAATTGGCGACGGACCGATTGGTCGAGCAGTTCCATCCGCAGCGGGTAATTCTCTTCGGATCACAAGCTCGGGGAACGGCCGATGCTCGCAGCGATGCGGATTTGCTGGTGATCTGTCCGGTCCCACCGGGGCAAGGCAGCCGGCGCGGGCTGATGGTGGCCACCAAACTCGACCGAACCGCGAATGAGCACCCGGCGAGTTCTGCAACCGCAAAGCCCAACTGAAGGGGTTTTGCAACGGTTCTGCAGCGTTTTCGATGTTTCAGGCAGTTATGGAAAATTGGAACAGATTAAGGGCTAAGGATTTAACTGGTGAGCCGTGAGGGAATCGAACCCCCAACCTACTGATTAAGAGTCAGTTGCTCTACCAATTGAGCTAACGGCCCATCTGACTCGGAAGCACGAATGATTCTAGCACAGTTTGCAAATGGCTTGGAAGGCTTCGATGCGGAGAGAGCGCATCGCTGCTCTCGTCTTAATCGGAGGCTGGTGTTATCCTAGATTCGCGTCTGCTGATGGATGGGGACGCGCCACAACCAAACCAACTGGGAGGGGCATGATGAAACTCCTGAATCTCGAATTTACTCGCATCGCTCATGACACCTTCAAAATCAAGGGATCGAAAGTTATCTACACCGACCCGTTCAAAGTGACGGGCCGTGATGAAGCCGACATCGTGTTGATCAGCCACGAGCACTTCGACCACCTCAGCCTGGAAGATCTCAACAAGGTCATTTTCCCGGGCACGACGATTATCGCCAGCCCGCTGTGCAAGGACGGGCTCAAGGGCCTGCAGGTGAAGCAGACCCGCTTCCTCGATCCGGGTGGAAAGTTCACCGTCGGCAAGGTGGAGGTTGAAGCCGTCCCCGCCTACAACGTGAACAAGTTTCGCGAGCCCGGGCACGCCTTTCATCCGAAGGGGGAAATGCGTCTGGGCTTCGTCATCACGATGGACGGCACGCGCGTGTATTTCGCCGGTGACACCGACTTCATTCCGGAGATGAACGATATCGCCGTCGACATCGCGCTCTTACCGGTTTCGGGAACCTATGTGATGACCCCGGAAGAAGCCGCGCAGGCGACTTTGGCCATCCATCCCAAAATCGCCGCGCCCATGCACTACGGGGCCATCGTGGGAAGCGATGGCGACGCCACCAAGTTCAAAAGCCTGGTGAAGAACTGCCAGGTCGAGATCATTTAAGGATCGGGTGATCGGGTGATCGGTTCATTCAAGGCTGTCCGTTGTCCGTGGTCCGTGGTCCGTTGCAGGCACTACGCGGGGATCGAAAGTCTAAGACCACTGACGACGGGCCACGGACAACGGACAGCCTTTAGATGAGCTGATCCTTCACTGCCCCTTGGCCCATGACAGCCCGTCGGCGAGCGGCCCGGCTTCAATCAGTTGCACGTTCCAGGTTTGCAGGTTGATGGCCGCCACCTTCTTACTCTCGTAGCAGGAGACATAGGCCACCTGATTGTCGGGCCGCACCACGATTTCCTGCGGCGACTTGGGCACGGTCACCGAGCGCACCACCCGCATGGAACTGAGGTCCACCACTGCGACCCGGCCGGGGTCGGGGATGGTGACCAGCAGCCATTTGCCGTCCAGGGTCGCGGCGGTGCCGTAAGCGAGAGCCTCGAGGGGAATCCACTTCGTAACCGCATTGCTTCGGGTGTCGATGACGGCGAGCTGTGGTTTGGTTTGGTCGGCGGTGAATGCCCAGAGGTCGTCCACGGAAAGCGCGATGCGTTGGGCGTTTGACGACACGTGAATCACCGCGAGGGTCTTGCGCGCCTCGAGATCCAGCACGCTGACGGTGCCCGGATGGACATTCGAGGTGTAGCCGCGCTTGCCATCGCTGGTGATCGCCAGCATGTGGGATTCCGGCTGGCCGGTGGGCACCGAGCCCAGAATCTTCAGGGTCTTCGGATCGATGATGGTGATGGAGTTATCAAGCTCAGTGGTGAGATAAAGCAGTCCATTTTTGGGGCCAAAAACCCCGCAGTGGGGGCGCATCGGTTTTCCCAGGTCGAACGTCGTGATGCGTTTCTGCGTGGCGAGGTCAAACACGTCCACGGTGCGGCCGTCAGTTCCGGGCGCGCCCACGCCGGAGTTGCCATAAATGGGAGCGAAGGCGCGCCGGCCGTCAGGCGAGGCCACCACCTCATGGGCGGTGATGCCGCTTTCCTCCAACACGGCGATTTGCTTTCCTTTCACCGTGTCGATAATACCCAGCGTGTGATCACCTTTATTCGCAACTACCAGCAGCCCGCGTGACGGCGCGGGATCACCTGGCGCGGCCGCGCCCAGGCCCACGATCAGCAATGCCCCTGCGGCAAGCAGCAAGCGAAAAGTCCAGCTCTCCATAAAAGCCTCCAAGATTGTCGGTGCGTTGGCGCCCCTTGAGCCCTCGGCAGGAGAGTATTTTATTCCATAGGCGGCGCAAGTTCAACCGCGCGGTTCGGCGACTTCGCGCATGGCCGTACACTCCGGGCAAGGGCACAGGGCGCGGAGGTAAGGAAAGGCGTAAATGCCGCTCGCGTGGCCGTCGCTCCAGTAGATTTGCAGGGCATAGCGGCCCACCAACTCGGCGCGCTCCGGGTGCAATGGCTTCTGCCCGAGAATTGGCAAGCCACCCACGGCCTGCTCGGGCACGGGCGCCGCCTCATCGCAGGTCGCGCAGGGGCACTTGCCGCGCAGGTAGCGATAGGGATACGCGCTCTCATGGCCATCCGACCAATGAATCGCCAACGTGTTGTTGCCGGCAGCGAGTTTGATCTTCGTCGGGGTGGGGGGCATGGGGGTGAAGAACGATTCGAGATTCAAATTTCAAGATCTAGTTACCGGCTTTTAACTAAGGCACGGGTTGACAGCTACTCAATACTAATATCCTCCGCCTTATCAAAATTCCTGATCATGACTTGCGCCGCCAGGGTACCAGCGACTTCCTGGAAAGCTTTGCCGTAGATCGTCGAGTCGTCGAGCGCCACCGGCTTGCCGGCATCGCTTTGCTCGCGAATTGACAAGTCGAGCGGAATTTCGCCCAGGAACGCGAAGTTGAGCTTTTTCGCGGCTTCGCGCGCGCCGCCGTGGCCGAAGATGTCCTCGCGATTGCCGCATTTCGGGCACAGGTAGTAGCTCATGTTTTCCACGATGCCAAGGATGGGCACGTTCAACTTTTGAAACATGGCGATGGCCTTGGACGCCACGCTCAGCGCCAGGTCCTGCGGCGTGGAGACAATCACTGCCCCCGTGAGCGGTATGCTTTGGGAAAGGCTCAATTGGATATCGCCCGTGCCCGGCGGCAGATCCATGATGAGGTAATCGAGTTCGCCCCAGCGCACGTCGCCGAGAAATTGTTGGATAGTCTTGTGGAGCATGGGCCCGCGCCAGATCACGGCTTCGTCCTTGGGCAGGAAATACGCCATGGAGATGATCTTGATGCCGTACGCGACGGGGGGCTCGATTTTACCCTCCACCACGTAGGGCGCGTCGCTTCCGCCCATCAGAATGGGCACGCTGGGCCCGTAGACATCGGTGTCCATCAAGCCCACTGTGGCGCCCGCGCGGTGCAGCGCCACCGCCAGGTTTGCCGCCACCGTGGATTTCCCCACGCCGCCCTTGCCGCTCGCCACCGCGATGGAGTACTTCACCTGGGGGATCAGCGTGCGGCTTTGGGCGTGGGCCGGAGCCGGAGCCGCCAATCGGACATCCACTTTGGCGACCCCCAGTGCCGCGACCGCCGCGCGCGCCTGCGCCACCAGTTGATCGCGCACCGGGCAGGCCGGCGTGGTCAGTTGCAGCGCGAACGAAACTCGGCTGTCGCCAACTTCCAATTCCTTGATAAAGCCCAGCGTGACGATGTCGCGTCCCAAGTCGGGGTCTTTGACCGCGCGCAGGGCGTTCAATACATCTTGCGGGCTGACTCGGCTGCTCATGCAGGTTCTCCGTAAATATTCTGGAAATGCCCAGACCTTTCATTCTGGAGTGCACCGCGGGGTTTGTCAAACATAGCTTGCGCGCCTTCGGCTGAACATGTTGCGGAAAAGACCATCACCGTTGTCATAACGAGCCGTTCATCGAGTCTCTGAGAACCCCGGCGGAGGACCTCGCCCCGGCGCTCTATTCCGTGAAAGAATCCAATGTCTTTCAACGAATCCAACCCCTATCTCCTTTCCTTTCATCAACTCATCGTGAAAATACGATAACTCTTTTATTTTCAATAAACCATCCAGAGCACTTTTTTTGCCCCTTTGCTTTCAGCGACTCATCCAGAGCTACCTTCATTCTTAACATCTTTTTTGTTTCGCCCCTGTGTTTTCAATAACTTATCCAGAGCACTCTTAAACATTTGAATCGGTTAGGGTTAGCGCCCCCTTTCGCACCTTCATCAGGATGTTGGTGAGCCGCCACAACTGGCGCAGGCTGGAGTCTTCCATCCTTTGCAGGAGCATGACATTTTCATCTTTGGGAGCCATCAGCGCGGCAATATTCTCGGGTGACTTCATTTGCTCAAGGGTTTTCACGAACAGGTCCCGGGTTTCGCCGTAGCGCGTCGTCACCGGGTCCAGCACGGCATCGAGCTTCTCCCGCGCCGCATCCCTTTCCATTTAGGTGTTAAGGACATAAAAGCCTCCCCGAGACAATGGTTAGGGGTTAGGTGTCGGGTGTCAGGTGCCAGGTGCCAGGCAAAACCTTCCCAACCTACACGCGGGGCCCGAGACCTGAATTACCAGTCCCTGGTTACATGTCCCGTCTCCCCAGACCCCAAGTCCCGTCCCCGCTCCGTAGACCCTGGCGCCTAGCCATGGTGCGCGAATCCACCCGGACACAGTTCTCCACCCTATCACCTAGCTCGTTTACCGCCAGAGTCGAGGCCCATAGTCTCGAATTCACTGAAGATAGGGATATTTTGCTTGATATTTCTCTCCCAATTCCTACCGGCGGGATTTCCCGGATGCAGGCTCGGACGAGCCGTCGCCGCGCGATTCCCTAATGCAAGCCTCCTGCCGCCCGCCAGTCTAACCCCTGACGCCTAACCCCTGACATGGTAGCTTTTGTGACCCATGCGTAATAGACTTGCCCCCGCGCTTTATCCGGAACTGAGATGGAAGAACGAAATCCCGTCTCGGAGGGGGCGCTAGGGGTGACCCTTTATAGTTACCCACGAAGAAGTTGACGTGGGCGCCCACAGGGGGAGCCCCTAAGAAGAACGAATCTCATTTTGGAGGAATTGCCATGAGAATCCGCAGAGCTATTTGGCCATTCGCATTGTTTGCGATTTCACTCATTATTCTCTTCACCGCCTGTGCGCGAAAAGAAACCGCGTCCAAGGCCGGGCCGGCAGAAAAGGCGGCGGTCACCATCAACTGGGACAAGGTGGTGACGGTTTCCAAGACCACGCCGACGCTGCAAGTCGTAGTCAATCCCCCCTTGCGCCGGGGTACACAAATTCATGATCACGTCTATCAAGCCTTGCACGACCTGGGCGCCGACTATGTTCGATACGTGCCCTGGTTGCCTTACCCCAAGTTGGGCGTCGCCGAAATGGAGCCGCCCGCGGACGGGAAGACTTCCTGGGATTTTTCCCTGATCGACCCCATGACCGAGGACTTCATCAACGCTACGGCGGGGCACTCGGTGATCCTGAACTTCAGCACCATCCCGCAGTGGATGTTCAAGACGGAAAAGCCGGGCGCTTATCCCGCCGATCCCAATCAAGTGACTTGGGACTACGAGCAGGGGACGGAGTTTCGCGACCCAAGCCTGAAGGAAGTGGGGGACTACTACGCGCGCCTGGTGAGTTGGTACACCCAGGGCGGATTCACGGATGAATTCGGCAAGCGCCACGACTCCGGCCACCACTACAATGTCCCGTACTGGGAGGTATTGAACGAAGTCGATTTTGAACATCACATGACGCCGGAAACGTATACGAAGGTCTACGACGCCATCGTGACCTCCATTCAACGCGTGGCGCCGAAAATGAAGTTTGTCGGTCTGGCTCTGGCCGGGACGTCCCCCAACATTTACCTAGACATCAACACGCCGGCCTATTTCGAATACTTCCTGAACCCCAAGAATCATAAGCCCGGCATCCCGATGGATATGATTTCCTACCACTTCTACGCGGCCCCCTCGGCGGATCAGAGTCCGGACGTGCAGCAGTACACGCTTTTCGATCAAGCCGCGAACTTTTTCCGTTCGGTCCGTCACATCGATTCCATCCGACAGCGCCTGTCTCCCAAAACCCAGGTCGACCTCGACGAGTTGGGATGCATTCCGCCTGACGATAATGTCGTGCCGCGCAAACCGATCCCCGATTCCTACTGGAACCTCTGCGGGGGAGTTTATGCCTACCTGTATGCTGAGCTGTCACGCTTCGGGATCGAAGTGGCAGGTGAATCGCAAATGGTGGGTTATCCTTCACAGTTTCCGGGCGTATCGATGGTCGATTGGAATGCCGGCCAACCCAACGCTCGCTTCTGGGTGCTGAAGCTCCTCCATGACAACTTCGGGCCTGGAGACAAGCTGGTGGAAACTACGGTTGCGGTTCCCTACGTCTTTGCCCAGGGGTATGTGACCCACGACGGCCTACGGAAGCTCTTGCTGGTCAACCAGCGTGACCGGGACTTCGATTTGTCCATTGCCGGGAGCAACGGGGCGGACGTGATGTACGTCGATCAGACCACCGGCTTCCAACCGCCCGCCACGTCTCACTTGAATGCCGACCAGACAACCTTGCGAGGGCTGGGCGTCGCCGTGGTGACGCTTCCCAAGTGATTCGTCGCGGTTCCATCGGGGGGCCGGGTGATAAAAGTGATCCCTTACCCAGCCTCCTCCGGCTGCGCATAGCCAAATTTCGGAGTGCGGGAACTCGCTCCCGCTTTTTCTACCGCGGACTCGTCAGCGGTCTGGAGTTTCTACATTTGCGATGAAGTGAAGGATGAAAGAAGGAGAACGGTCGAATGCGAGAGTCTCCTCCCTCGCCCCCTTGGGGGAGAGGGTGGCCGGCCACCGGCGTTTTCATCAGCCGGGGCCGGACGGGTGAGGGGGTCAAACTCGTGAAGACTCCCGATCCCTGTCGCAAAACGCGCTCCCTGGCACGTCCCGACAGATGGGCAAAGCAACACTGTGCTGCGGATCCCCAACGGTATGATTCGGCAAGTCCCGGAGCTATTCGTGCACAAGGTGCTGAGCTTGGTGTGGTTGCTACCGGAAGCGTTGGATTGAACTCGTTTGGCTTGGCCCCCCTCACCCGGCCCGCCCCCGCTGGTGAAAGCGCGGGTTGGGGTCCCTCTCCCCCAAGGGGGCGAGGGCGGAGGTTGTCGTTAGCGCGCTTCGAAACGTACATACTCCAGCCCCAGGGCGGTGCCCCATAAGCGCTAACTTGACACCATGAGCCGCCCGAAAGCCCGCAAAGCGGGCGTGGTCATTTAGCCCACGGCGAGCCAGCCGTGGGTATGCATGCACGACAACAATCATTTTGAGCCGTAGGGGCGACGTCAGGTCAAACGGCTGCCGGACGTCGCCCCTACGGGGCTGGAGAAGCATTTTTCGGAGACTGTTAACCCACGGCTGGCTCGCCATGGGCCACAAGATGTCGCCGCTACGCGGCTTCGGAATGGGATCGATGCGTCAAGTTAGCGCTTATGGGGCGGTGCCCTGGGCTGTGACAGCCCGCCCCTTTGGGGCTAACCAACGACTAGCTTCCCATCTTCTCCCACTTTTCCTCACATTTCCTCACATCTCCGATTGACCGCGCGGGCGGATTCTTTTATTGTTTCGCAAGCCTTGAGGGGCAGGGAAGCGATCCGGCCCCTTGGGACGGGCGATATCTCATCCATGAATCCTCCTGAAAAAAGTCCATCCACGACGGTTGCCGCCTCTGCGCCGCCGCAATTGCTGCGGGCGCTGGGCTGGTGGGAAGCCACGGCCATTGTCATTGGAATCATGATCGGCACGGCCATCTTTATTGTGCCGGCCGAGATCACCCGTTCGATGGGCAGCAAGGACGCGGCGCTCTCGGTTTGGGCGGTCACGGGCTTATTGAGCTTGTTTGGCGCGCTTTCGTTTGCAGAATTAGCGGCGATGATGCCGCAGGCCGGCGGGCAGTACGTCTATCTGCGCGAGGCTTACGGACCACTGACGGGTTTTCTGTGCGGCTGGTCATTCTTCATTGCCGCGCAAACCGGGGGGATCTCGGCCCTGGCCGCAGGTTTTGCCCTATACGCCAACGAGTTCTTGCCCCTCTCTCCTGGGGAGCAGAAAGCAGTCGCGGCCGCGTCGATTGCGGTGTTCACGGCGATTAACTACCTCGGGGTGCGCGAGGGCGGCCTCGTGCAGTCAATTCTCACGGGGGTGAAGGTGGGGGCCATTGCCGCCATCATCCTGCTGGGTTACGTGCTGGTGAGGGGATTGCCGGGCGGGCCCTCGGCGCTTGCCGCGCCCACCGGGCACCGGTTCGCGGCTTCTTTCGGGGTGGCGATGGTGGGCGCGTTCTGGGCTTACGAAGGCTGGAATTGCTGCACATTTGCGGCGGGAGAAGTGAAGCGCCCGGAGCGCAACGTGCCCCTGGCGCTGATCCTGGGCACGGTGGCGGTGATGACGATCTACCTGGCGCTGAACCTGGTTTACTACCATGTGCTGCCCATGGATCAGGTGGCGCGCTCCTCACGGGTGGGAGCGGATGCGGCGGTGCGCATCTTCGGCCGCACCGGATCTTACCTGGTCTCGCTGTTGATCATCATTTCCACGCTGGGAAGCCTGAATGGCAGCATTCTGGCCGCGCCCCGGGTTTATTACGCCATGGCCAAGGATGGCCTGTTCTTCCGCTGGTGCGCGCGCGTGCATCCGCGTTTCCACACGCCGCACGTGGCGCTGCTGGTGCAGGGGGTCTGGGCGATTGTCCTGGTGGCGGCGGGAACGTACGAACAGCTTTTTACCTACGCCATCTTCGCGGCGTTTGTGTTCTATGCGCTGACGGCGCTGGCGGTGGTGGTGCTGCGCCGCACCAAGCCGGATGCGCCGCGGCCCTACCGGGTGTTCGGGTATCCCTACGTGCCCATCATTTTCGTGTTGGGCTCGGCGTGGTTCCTGGTGAATACCCTGATGGAAGAACCGGTGGAAGCCGGATGCGGCGCCGCCATGCTCGGCGCCGGGGTTCTGGTGTATGGGTTCTGGAAGCGGCGGGCCGCGCCGGGATCGAATCCCGGCGCTTCTCCCGCTTCATTTCCCGAGTGAACTTCGCCGATACCTCGGCTACTTAGCGGCTGCCTTGACCTTGGCGAGCAGACCTTGCGCCTGGCTTTGGAAGGGTCCCGGCAGGGTCACGGCTTTGTTCAAGGCACCCATGGCTGCCTGGTGGTTGGGGGGGTACTGCTTTTCGTAGGCAAAGGCCAAGTAATAGAGGGCTTGGCCCTGGAGCGCCGGACTGGGAACCAGGAGATCGCCGGCAGTTTTGAGTTCATCGGTGATGGGCGCCATCTTCGTGTTCTTTCCCGCCTTCATCAGGGCGGCATATCCTAGCACCAGGTGGGCAATGCCCATTTGGTTGTCCTGTTCCTGTTTGAACACCGCATCGTCGACGCCCTCGGGTTTCTTGAGCCCCTGTGCCGCGGTCAGGGCTTTCTGTGCGTAACCGGCAGCTTTATCGACGGAGGGATTGGGCAGGTAGAACGCATAGATCAGGCCCATGGTGGTGCCCACCACAACATTATTGGGGTCTGCGGCAATGACTTTGTCGCCGTACTCCACGGTCTTGTCCAGCTTCGACTGCATCTGATACGCCTGAAAGTAGGCGGTATTCACTTGCGTCGCGTTGTCCTTCTCCGCCTCGGGGTAGGTCTTGAGAAAAGCGTCGAGCACCTGAATCGTTTTCGCGGGATCGGTGACGCGCGGCAGTATCTGGAAAAATGCCCATATGGCTAAGTCGTGGCTATCCTTCGCAAGGTCCGCGGCATCTTTCTGAATCTTTGCCCACTCCTCGTCGGTGGCCTTTTGCGGCCGCGATGGAGTGCCAATCTCCGCCTTGACCTGATCCGGAACTTTGTTGATGGCGTCAAAGGCCGTGTCGCTCACCTTGGTGCTCGCCGCATAAGCACGCAACAGGGTGAGAAGCAGGTTCAGGTCCTGGTAATTCGCTGCCAGGTCCTTTTCCCCGTACTCGATGGCTTTGTCGTAATCCTTCAACTTCAAGTTGACGCTCGTATAGTATTCGAGCGCACAAGGCATGAATTTGGAATCCGCGTGTTCCTTAGCGAATTTGTCGAGGGCATCAAGCTGCTCCTTCGGGTTGTCCGCGCCATTGATGGCCAGCATCAGAGTGTCTTCTTCGGTGCCGACGGCCACAGAGAATTTGGGGCAGGGCTGCTGGGCCCAAAGGGGTAAAGTCACCATTCCCATGGCGAGGGTGAGAAAGATGCAAAAACGCTTACGCATACAAACCTCCCGTTCAGGACGAAATCCGTGCTTCGGGTGTCCGCTCGAATAAGGCACGAACCGGGGGACCGACCGCCGATAGTTTTCGGACCGTGAACCGTATGGGGCCAGCAGTTCGCGCTCCACAAACGGTGTGAGGATGTGATACAACAGGATGCTCAGAAATACCAGCAAAAAAATCAGGAGGTCCGAGTTGCAAGGCCTGGATCCCGGACTTTGGACCATGGACTCCGGACCCCGGACTTTCACATACGGAGGCGTGCGATGCAGGTCGTGGCGTGGGAGAGTGTTAAAAGAGAGGCCCTGAACGATAAGTTCTGGAGAAGGGTGGTCACCGGCGAAAAGGTGATGGTGGCGCGGCTTGGGCTTGCCAAGGATTGTTTGATACCGCTCCATCACCACGAAAGCGAGCAGATCAGTGTGGTTCTGGAAGGCGCACTGAAGTTTGATCTGGAAGGTCGGGAAGTGCTGGTGCGCGCTGGTGAGGTGTTGGTGATCCCTTCCAACGTTCCACACCGCGCCCTGGCGATTGAAGATACCATCGGAATCGATGTGTTCAGCCCCATCCGCCACGATTGGCTGGATGGGACCGATAGTTACTTGCGGAAATAGCTTTCCGCCGTCAGCCATTGCCCTCTTGCCTTCGAGGGGCGCGAGCGCTGGCGTGGAGGTGATGCCGCATCCTCGGCACGTGCCGTGCTCTGAAGTCGAAAGCGGTTTACCCTAAACTCGACGTGCCCGCCTTGACGAGGTTATTCCCATGGCCATCAGTGGTCATAAAGGGGACGAGTCCCGCGCAGACCTCCCGCTGGGCAATGACGATTACCTTGTGGCTTTCGCTCTGAACGCGCGCTTTGGCCCCACCGTGCAACTGGTGGGCGCGTTTCGCCGCCACCAGGATGTACCGGAATTTGCTGTCGAAGCCTTGAGGAAGTTCCATTTTTGATCTCCTTCGCCTGATGCTGCCCGACCACGGTCATCCCGGCAGAGCGGCAAGACGGTCCGGGGCAAGGATGAGCCATGCCCCGGGATTTGCGGGGTTTGGGTTCTTCGCGAGGTTGACCCTGCCCTAGTAATCTCGTCTGCGGCTGTAGTTATCCCGGCCACCACCACCGCCACCACGGGGGCGGGCGAAGTCGGTGCGCGGGGGGCGAGCTTCATTGACGGTCAAAGGCCGGCCATCGAGCGCCTGTCCATTCAAGCCGGCGATGGCGCGCTGAATGTCCTCGCCTTCGCCGAGTTCGACAAAGCCGAAGCCGCGCGGCGTCCCAGTCATCTTGTCGCGAATCACCACGGCTGAGGCCACTTGAAAGCCCGCGTTGGTTACAAATTCGTTGAGACCTGCATCGGTCGTACTATGGGGTAAATTACCTACGAAAAGTTTTGTTGCCATATGGTTCTCTGTTCCTCTCAGTTGGGGCGGCCTCTCGGGCCTACTCCCTTGGGTTGTACTGCCGGTTAAAGTTTCTCGGGACCACGCCCGAGACGCCCAGGGAATATTCGTCCCAGAGCCTGTTGTGCGCCCCTGACAGCTTTCGTCAAGGCCAGCCAATCGTCCAAAACCTCAAATGCCCTTCGGCTTGAGAGACCTTGACCGACGATCTGCGAAAGTGACAACCTCCGTGGTTGTCGGGATAGAGATGTTGTGCGAGATAACCAGACTTAGTTCAGAAGACTTAAGGCGAGGCTAAGAGGGGCTGCTCTCATTAATTATAGTAAGTGAAGTAATTTTATTTGTCAAGCACATAATGGTCTACCCTGTTTTTGGGGTATAGTGTTCGGCGGATCTTGTAACTGAAATGGCAACACGCGACAAGCAAAGAATCTTGCAGAAACTTGAAGGGATAAGGCTTTTGCCATCATGAAAGCGCTTACGCTCGCGGAATACAGACACTTGGTTTATGGAGACGCGCCGGACCCGCCGATTTCGGGCGACGAGGTCTTGGTCAGGGTGCGGGCGTGCGGGATCTGCGGCAGCGACGTGCATGGGATGGACGGCTCCACCGGACGCCGCCGTCCCCCCATTATCATGGGCCACGAGGCGGCCGGCGTGATTGCCGAGGTAGGAAAACAAGTCGAGGGCTGGAAGAAAGGCGACCGTGTTACCTTCGATTCCACGATTTCCTGCGGCGCGTGCTGGTACTGCCAACATGGGTTGATCAACCTATGCGATCATCGCCGGGTATTGGGGGTTTCTTGCGAGGATTACCGACAGAACGGAGCCTTTGCCGAATACATGGCCCTGCCCCAGCGCATTTTGTACCGCCTACCAGACGCGGTTTCCTTTGAGCAAGCCGCCATGGTTGAACCGGTATCTGTGGCGGTGCACGCCGTCGACCGCACGCCAATTTCTCTGGGGGACACCGCAGTGGTCATGGGGACCGGCATGGTTGGCCTCCTGGTAGTCCAAGCCCTGCGCGTTGCAGGGTGTGGGAAGATCATTGCTGTCGATTTAGAATCGCAGAAGTTAAAACTGGCGTTAGCGCTCGGCGCCGACGTGGGCCTGAAGGCAGATGAGTGCGACGCCGCCGCAGAGGTAAGGAATCATACTCACGGGCGAGGGGCTGACGTTGCCCTGGAAGTGATCGGCTTGAGCCCAACCATCAACACGGCAGTCGCCAGCCTGCGCAAAGGCGGGGCGCTGACCCTGGTGGGGAATTTCCGGCCTACAGTGGAGATCCCGCTGCAAGCGGTGGTCACGCGGCAATTAACGCTTTCAGGGAGTTGCGCCAGTAACGGAGAATATCCCGCCTGCCTGGATTTGCTGGCTCGCAAGGCCATCAACACGGAGGCGCTGGTCAGCGCCACTCCTCCCTTGGCGGAAGGTGCCGCCTGGTTCAATCGCTTGTATGACCGTGAACCTGGCTTGTTAAAAGTCATATTGCAATGTTAATAGAAGCGCTCAAAACCGCCATCGTCGGCTGCGGGAAAGTTGGACACTTGCATGCCAAGGCCCTCAGCCGCACACCGGAGTCCATTTTCGTCGCCGCTTGCGGTAGAGACCCGGCGCGCACCGAAAAATTCGCCGCCGCTTACAAGGTGAGAGCTTACGTGGACGTCGAGGAGATGATTGTCCGTGAAGGCGTGCAAGCGCTGACGATTTGCACTCCCCACCCGTTGCACGCCTACCACGCTGTCAAAGCCGCCAAGGCGGGCGTTCACCTCCTGATCGAAAAGCCTTTGGCATCGTCGCTGGAGGATTGCGACGCCATCCTTCAAGCGGCAAAAGAAAATGGGGTCAAGGTGGGGATGGTTTCACAGCGGAGATTTTATGCTCCGTGTGCGCGGGTCAAGAAGGCGATCGAGGATGGGAAACTGGGCCGGCCCATCCTTGGCTCGGTGGCCATGTATGGTTGGCGGGACGAGGCCTACTACCGCAGTGACCCTTGGCGCGGCTCGTGGCAAGGCGAAGGGGGCGGTGTCCTGGTGAACCAGGCGCCGCACCAACTCGATCTCCTCCATTGGTATATGGGTCCAATCGAGGAACTCTTCGGATTCTGGGCCAATCTCAACCACCCTTACATCGAAGTCGAGGACACCGCGGTGGCGGTGCTGCGTTTCAAGAACGGGGCGCTCGGCAATATCGTGGTCAGCAATTCCCAAAACCCTGCGCTGTATGGAAGGGTTTACGTACACGGCAGCAACGGGGCTTCCATTGGGGTTCAAACTGATGGAGGGGCAATGTTTATTGCCGGAATGTCCAACATCACCGAACCTCCCATCAACGATCTGTGGACCGTGCCGGGGGAAGAAGAACTATTGAAAAAATGGCAGAACGAAGACTCCGATTTCTTTCTAAGCATTAATCCTATTGAATACTATCATCAACTCCAGATTTCCGAATTCTTGAAGGCCGTCATGGCAGGCCGCGATTCCGCTGTCCCGGGCGAAGAAGGCCGTAAAACCGTGGAAATCTTCGAGGCGCTTTATCGCTCCCAGCGGGACCAGAAACCGATCAAGTTCCCCATAACTACCTAACAGGAGGCGGAGCGTGGCACTTTATCTGGTTACCGGCGGCGCCGGATTCATCGGTTCGCACATCGTGGAAGAGTTGATTCGGCACGGCGAATCCGTCCGCGTTCTCGACAACCTCTCTACGGGCCACGAAGAGAATCTCGCTGCGGTGCGGGACAAAATCGACTTCCGCCAAGCGGACATTCGCGATCTTGAATCCATCCGCCCGCTCTTTGCCGGAGTTGATTACGTCATCCACCTCGCCGCGCTGGCTTCCGTGGCGCGCTCCATGGAGAATCCGGTTGAAACTACCCTCGTCAATCTCAACGGGACGCTTCACGTTCTGCTCGCAGCCCGTGACGCCCGGGTGAAGCGCGTAGTCATGGCGGCAACCGCCGCTGCTTACGGCAATGATCCCGCCCTACCCCGGGTGGAGACGCAGATGCCGCAACCGCTCTCGCCTTATGCGCTCACCAAGCTGGCTGACGAATATTACGGCCAGATTTTTGATCGGAATTTTGGGCTGGATGCCGTCTCCCTGCGGTTTTTCAACATTTTCGGGCCGCGGCAGGATCCGAAGTCTCCTTACACCGGCGTACTTTCCAAGTTCATTGTCGCCTACCTTCGCGGCGCCACGCCCACCATCTTTGGCGATGGCGAGCAATCGCGCGACTTCACCTACGTTGCCAATGTGGTTGATGCCACACTGCGCGCCTGCCTTGCCCCGGCCGCTCCCGGCAAGGTCATCAACGTAGGCACCGGCAAAAGCTCCACTCTGAATCAAACCATTGGCCTTCTTAATGCCATCTTCGGCCTTCGGATAAAACCCCAATATGCACCGTCCCGCGTGGGAGACGTGCGGCACTCCACCGCCGACATTACGCTGGCGCGAACAACGCTCGGCTACGTACCACTGGTCTCGTTCGAGGACGGGCTGCGGCGGACGGTCGACTGGCTTCGCGCGACCTTGGAAAGCTAGGATCAAAGGGCGGGTCACTTCTTCAAGAGCTGTTTCTCCAATTTTTGTGAGCGCGCGTTCAACTCGTTCAATTGGCGCATGTCATCTTCGGCCGAGTTCACGGCACTTTGGATCCGGCTCAAGGCGGCGCCGCTACAGGCGCCGGAGTTGGGGTCGCGGTTCGTATCCAACATGCCCCCCATGGCGCGGAATTCACCGGTGATGTCACGATAGCGGCGGAGGATGGAAGTTAAGTAAACGTCGCGGCGGCTGTCCAGCTCCTGAAGGCTGGCAATGATGTGGGCCGCATCGTTGGCACGGGTAGTGACGGCAGCGGCATCCGTCTTCAGCTTGGCGTCATCCGCTTCCAGGGCCTCGAGGCGTTGGTGGGCGATATCCGACTCCGCGACCGCGGCGTCAAGCTTCTTTTGCAGGTCTTCCACTTGGGCCTGTGCATCAGCCTGCTGCTTTTGCAGGCGGTCCTCAGCGCTCGCCAGATCTTTGGCATTTTGATCATGCGCGGCGGAAAGTTGCGTCTGGAGGTCCGCAACCGTCGCGCGGGTTTCCGCCAGTTCGCGATCAAGCCGCGCGATAGTCGTCTCTCTTTTGGCGATGGCGGCACGATCGTTCCCCGCGGGCGCCTCCTCGGCCACCGGCGGGCGGGCCATTTCGAGGTCCCTCTGGCGCAGGGTCTCCCGGAGCAATCGCAAGGACTGCGCATCGGCCTCCTGTTGGCGCTGGTATTCGGCAATGCGCCGCGACTGGCGCAGGATCATCACCAGGGAAGCGATCAGAACCGCCCCCAAGACCAGTTCATAAGTGATGCGTATTCCCAAAGGCCGCATTAACCCTCCTTCGGGCGCAGGTGGGTGCGCCAGGAAAGCCGCACCTCTTCGCCATCGCACGGGGCGCTCAACCGGATTTGCGCGTTGCTGTGAAACTTGGGGGGCACTCCCAGGGTCAGCCGCCAAGCGTTGCCGATGCGCGTGAAGGCCGCGGCGATCGCATCCGGGATTTCCCCTACCGAGCGGCACACCTGCCCTTTACCGCCCGTGGTATCCGCGAGGGTTAGCAGGCCATTCTCATAGGATTCGTTAAGGGTATCCCGGCGATAATTGATATGAACCACAAACAGGGGCGCCTCCAGCGCACTCGCCTCTCCCACCAGTTTGGAAATTTTATCTTGAATCAAGGCATCGGGAAAGACCCGGCTGAGATCGTGGGGGTCGCTCCCGTTGATAACCGGATTCGTGTAATCTTCGCGGTAATTATAAATGTTGCTATCAGTTAGATAGAGGACCGAAACGCGCACCGGTGATTTGCGCAGGATGCTGTCCGCCAGCGAGAGCGCCGGGCTGACCGTTTCAAACAATCCCGGCTTGCCGGTGGTGGCCAGATCCTTGATGGCGTCCAGGAGGGGTTGGCGGTTGGGGCCCGGGTCAGCGAGCACATGCAGCCCGTCTTGGTCACGCAGGAGGCCCACCCAGGCGTTGGAGGGCAATTTGGAGATTTCTGCCATCAGCGCTTGCTTGGCAGCCTCCACCAGGGAAAGTTCGCCGGTGAAATCGAGGATGACCAGGACGACTTGATCGCTGTCCGGACCCAACTGGGAGGTCACGGGCGCCGGCTTGCCGTTGAAGGTAGCTTCGAACTTCGGGGTAGGACCGCAATGGCCCTCCTCCACCCAGGCGGGAATGGAAATGCTGGCCGTTTGCGCCTGGACGGTTCCCAGCGTCGAAGCGGTAGCGAGAAGGGCGAGGAGTAGAGAGCAAGATCGGGGCATTAGAAGCTGATCTTTAGGCCGAGTTGGATGACGCGTCCGCCATGGGAGCCAATGATTCTGCCGGCGTCGATATTGGGCGCACTGGCCGGACCAATCATCATGTCAGGATAGTTCCAGTTGGCATGATTCAGAACATCCAGGGCCGTGGCGTTGAACTCAAAGGTCCGTTCACCGCCAATGGGGAGGCGCTTACCCAGGCTGACGTCCATGGAATCATATCCAGGTCCCAGCAGGCCCGATACGGTGCGAGAGCCGTTCCCCATAGTAAAGTCTGCGGGCTGCTCGAAAGCCGCAGGATTGTACCACTCCGACGGTCCGGGGTTGGAAACGTGCGGGCTCACGCCCGGCGTCACGCTGACGTTGAGGGTGGAAAGGATGTCACCGGTATTGTTGAATTCCGGATGCGGCGCCAGCGGTGTTCCGTCATTCCAGTAAGCGTTGCCGCTGAGCGACCAACCCCGCACCAGGGCGCCCCCAACACCGGAGAAATTCAGCAACGACTGGTTAGGCCCGAATGGAAACTCATACACATAGCTGAGCGACGCATACTGAGGGGTGCTATAGGAGGTCACCGACCAGTCGTTGCGCAGGTTGAAGAGATCCTGGTTACCGTAAGGGCCGGAATAATCATCAAGCTGTTTGGAAAATTCATAATAGGCCGTGAATGTCAGCCCAAACGAGGCGCGCTTCTCGATGCGGACGTGGCCGGCGTCGCGCTCGTAGCGCCCCGCCGGATAAAGTCCGTAAAGCTCGAAACCGGTATATTGGGGGTAGGGCTGGAGCGTCGAACGGTAGGCGTAGTCATAAAGGTCATCGCCATAAATCATGTCGGCGGGGGTGATAGCATTCGGATTGACGGTGCCGTCGCCCGCCAGGAGGTCGCGTCCCACACTGTGATTCCCCCCAATCGATACGGAAATGGAAAAGGGAATATCGCGCTCGACGGAGAGGGCCGCGGATTGATAGACGGGCTCATCCTTGGACAAATTCATAAAATCCGCGGCGGTGTTATCCGCCGCGGAGGGACTCAAGTCCGGCAGGGTCACACCGAGCGGGGGGATGCCCGCCGTCAAATCAACCGCCGGGCTGAGTTGCGTGTTGGGGGAAACCAAGGTCTGGCTCGCATTGAACCCTTGCGTGGCCCACTGCCCGTTGTAAATCGGAATCTGGCCATGCGCGCGGCTGTAGGACGCGCGAACCACCATTTTGCTGTTGCCGCGCGGATTCCAGGTGATGCTGAACGAGGGGTCCAAATCGTAATTCACCGGCCGCATGCCGCGCGATATTCCGTTGCGGCCGGCAAAGGCGAGCGCGCCGGGAAGGCCGTTCGAAGGGTCAATCAGGGCAGGATCCACGGTGCTCTGGCGATTGTACTTCTCCGTGCGGGGTGAACGGCGGCTGAAAGTGAGAGTGGCAGTGAGGGTCAGATTCTTTCGCGCGGCGTATCGGTCCTGCGCGCTGAAATCCTGGTAAGACTCGCGAAAATAGGAAGGCGCGGTGGTGATTGTGAGTTCCGCAGAGGCCGGCTGGCCAAGCAGAAAGCCCGCGAAAGGATCGCCCGTATCGATAATTCCTGGCAGGCTGGTGATGTCGGGGGTGAACTGGAAATAAGCGGAAGGATAGGCGGGGTCAAACGAATTCACCTGATAGAAGTTAGCGTCGCCGGTCAGATGAATGGAATGCTTGCCTTTCCGCGTCGACCACGCATCGGATAGAGCCAGGGTAGTGCGCGCGTTCCGCGAAGTGGGGAAAGCTGTGCCCATGGAAACATAGTTGCCGAGCGAATAGTTGGGGAAAGGGGCGGCAGCGGCGCTGCCCGACTGCACGATGTCGGAGTTCAGCACAATGCTGGCGGAGTTCACGGTGTTGGAGTTGGCGGTAAACACGTAATCCAGCTCCGAGCGCACCGTGGAGAAGTGCTGCTCCGGGGAGGTGGGGCTGGCGTCGTTGGGAAAGTATTTGGCGGGGCTCAGATACCCGCTGGAAACGGTGGTATTGGAGGTCACACGATGCCGTTCACGAAAAGGGTGATCCAGCTTGGCTATGATTCCATCGGCGTCGTCGATCTGGGGTGAGTTAATAAAATAGTTATTCTGAAAGAATGGCCCGATATCCGTATTGGGGGCAGGGTACAGCGCCAGAGCTTTTTCCGTTACCGGCGACAGACGGTCCGTGGGGATGACGTTTCCGGGAAACTGCGCCCGCAAATATTGAAGATTGGTCGTTGAGACCGCTTGCGTCGGATCATAAGCGGGATTGGGAGCGGTCTGGGCGGGGTCGTAAATGGGCAGAATAAACCCGGAGGGGTCCACGGTCTGCGAAAAGTCACCCAGTCGTTGCTGCATGGTGGGAACAGTCAGCAGGTTGGCACGAGAAATCCGCTCGCGCACACCCTCATACGACAGCATGATGAAGGTGTTATTGGGATTAGTGATGAGATGGGGGAAAAGCAGGGGGCCGGAAATGTTAAGTCCAAATTGATTGCGGCGAAGCGGGGATACGCTCTCTCCGTTCTGCCTCACTTGGTGCGGAATCGCGTCCAGAATGTCATTGCGGAAATTTTCGTAGACCCGCCCGTGCCAGAGCATTTTGGGTCCATGGCGCTCCTGCGCATTCGGCGGACTCTCGGGGCGCATTCCCAAATCCCGCGTGAGGAGCTTGAATTCGTCGGCGGCCTGAGAAAGTGGACTGGGCTGTTTGGATGTGGATGCGCCGCCCTCCAAGGCGCACACTTCCCCACCGACCGCGAACCAGACGAGGATAACCCCCAAAACGACGCTAACCCAACTCTTCATCAGATAATTCCGTAAAATTTTACTATATACTTCACACAGGACTGCTGCAACTCCCCCGAAGTGCGCCAGAGTGCTTGACATAAAAAGTTAAAACGTGGAAGTAGCGCGGGCACCTTGCCCGCTGTGTCACGGGCGTCCCGCCCGTGCGCGGTCACGGCCAAGATGGCCGGGCCACAGCGGGCAGGATGCCCGCGCTCCCTCCGCTTGCAGGGAGGCGTAGTTGGCGTCATGATGAGCATATGCTCACAGAACGTGCACCCAGGAATGCGGCAGGGCGCGAGGAATTTCGGAAAAGCGACTTGCTCACCAGCCTCCCCCTGCCTCCTGACGATCGATTGAGTGCGCCGGCGAAATCCATCGCTTTGGCCCTGGCGGAGGGGGTGACCGCGAGCGTCCTCCCGCCTTGCGCCGCCTTCCTGAGCGTCGCCGCGGATTTCTACGGCGTCCAAGGGCCGGGAATTTGCGTCCTCGCCGTGCGCCCCCTGCGCGTCCGCGAGGGCGGCTGGGCGTCCGAGCTTTTTGGGGATTATTCTCCGGAAACCTTCTTGATCCGAGTTTGGATGCGCACGGCGGTGCGCAAGCAGGTGACCTCCTTTGGCACCTTCTTGAGCACCCTCTGCCATGAACTCTGCCACCACCTGGATTATCATCGGTTCAAGTTCAAGGACTCGTGGCATACGCGCGGCTTTTATGAACGCACCGCCGCGCTCTACCACCATGCCCGTGGGACTCCGGCCAAGCGGCTCTTCTGGGTGCAGATGCGGGGCGGCCGCTGGAGAATTGATTGGCAGAAGACCCAGCGCAGCGCCTGAGCGTTCACAGCGGACGAGCCATGGAACACGAAGAGGAACCCATCCGCATTCCCATTACCGACGTCTTTGACCTGCACACCGTGCAACCGAAGGAGGTCGCCGCCATCGTCGAAGCCTATCTCGAAGAAGCCAACCGATTGGGGCTAAAATCCCTGCGCATTATTCATGGCCGCGGCATCGGCGTGCAGCGGCAGATCGTGCGCGCGGTGCTGGCTCGGACGCCGTTCGTCGTGGCCTTTGGCGACGCGCCTCCCGAGGCCGGCGGCTGGGGCGCCACCGTAGTGAGGTTACGGTAACTCGCTTTGCGGCCCCTACCGGTTCATGCCTGCGAACACTTTTTTCAGGGTCTCGGAATTGGTGGCAGCCACCAGATTCTTGGCGTCCCCGATGGCAACTTCGTCGCCGCCGCCCGCCAGCTCTTTCATGGTCTCGGCAATAAAAGCTTGCAAAGGCATGGGCTGGGGACCACCCGGCCCGACCGTCTTGCGCGGACCGCCCAGTTCGGTCGCCACGTAGGGTGGAATCAATTCAATCACCTTAACTCCCGAGGCTTTCAACTGTTGGCGCAAGGAGAGCGTAAAGGAATGAACCGCAGCCTTGGTAGCGCAATAGACGGGAAAGCGCGCCAGGGGAACAAACGCCAGCCCGGAAGAAACATTGACCAGCACCGCGTTTGATTGTCGGATCAAATGCGGAATGAACTCGGCTGCGAAGCGGATAACTCCCAGAACGTTGGTGTCGATCTCGTCGCGCAACCCTTCCTCATCCAGTGCCGAGCCCGGAGCAAACTCCAGCCGCCGCTGCACGCCGGCGTTGTTGAACACGCAATTAAGTGCCGGGAACTCCGTCACAGCATTCCGGGCGACGTTCCGAATCGCCTCGGGGTCCCGCACATCAAGCACAAAGTAGCGCATGCCGGGATTCGCCGCGCAGATGTGCCGGAGGCGATCCTCCCGGCGGCCACTGATGATGACCTGGTTCCCCAGCTTGTGAAACGCCTCGGCGAGGCCCTTGCCAATCCCCGACGTGCCGCCGGTGATAAAAATAGTGTTCGCGTGCATCTGCATGGGCTGATCTCCACAATTCACTTGGATTCGCTCGCGTGCTCGGCTGGCGCGGGTTCGCAGGTTGAACAGAAACTGCCCCCACCGAAGATGGGCTTTCCGCACCCCATACAGAACCACGATTTCGCCGACGGCGTTGGCGATAGTCTGCGCAGGGCGTCTTGCGCGGCCTTAGAACCCATCGGTACGATGCGTTTCCTCCCACAATTCGCGCATCCCTGATAGCGAGCCGCCTGTCTCCAGAGGGAATAGAGAACTCCCGGAACCAGAAAAAGGAGCCATCGCCCATCTTGCGCCAGGAAGGTAATGGGCACATAGCGACCCGACAGTCTCCAGATGGAATAAATAACTCCCGGAACGAGAAGAAGCAGCCATAGCCCAACTTCCGTTGGGAATGTACCCGGCTTGTACCGTTCCGGCCACCCCACGAAGCCACATTCAAGACAGTACTTCATACAGGTTTTCCTCCAGGCTTGACGCGAAGTGATGCCCCTAACCCCGCCTTGTTCCCGGCCGACGATGGCCGCCCGATGATCCGCACCCCCTGAGAGAAGTCTTCGCCCTCCCTCCCGGGAGGGCGTCAGAACACATTGTTGGGGATCAACCGGGCGCTCTCCAGATCCCCCGCAATGGTCGTAAAGACCTGGTCCAGTTGAGTGATCGGCACCGCGCCGGAGCAGATGGTGCTGGTCTTCCCGTTTACCGTCTGGGGGACGGAGAAGAAATACGTCGACAAGGGTAAGGAAGCGATGCCCGCCATCGTCTGGCATGGGGTCAGTGTGTCCCCCGCAGTGCACCCCGATGTTTCCGAGCCGTAGGAGATGGAGTAAATCAGGATGTTGTAGGGAGCCCCCTTGGCGCTACCCGCCGCGGTGACCGCCTGTTGACATTCCGCCGTAGGTGAGTAATGCGTCACCGATCCCCCCATCTGGGTGGCCGAAGCCGTCGCGTTGCCGTCGCTTAGGAGGATCATAATATCCTGCACATTTGTCCGATGGTTCGCGTAGAGGTAATCTCTTGCCGCTGTGATGGCGCCCGCGTAGAACGTTCCCTCGCCGCCCGGAGTAGGCATACCGCAGTTACTTGTCCCTGCACCAACGGTTTTAAAGAGTTTCGAGTTGGTGTTCAACGCCGCCGTGTCGGATGGGCGGTAATCGTTTTGGAACCCCAGGATCAGGTATGCGGGGTTGTTGTTGTACTGGGCGATGGGAGGGTTGACCGCAGGGCAAGCCCAATCATCCGGTGCATAGGTTGGGTTTGCCGTCGTATCGGTCAAAGCCTTGGCAGCGGGGCAGGTAGCGGTAGTGATTCCCGTCGCGGTATCACTACACAGCCCTGGGAACACCATCAGCCCGACCCGATCGACCGCCGGGTTGCTGCCGCAACTTGACAAGCTCGCGGCGCAGGGAGCGAGATAACTTAGCAGAGTCTGGACGCCATTTTGTGCGCAGTTCTCGGGTGAGAGCGCGCCACTTGATCCAACTACGCAGCCGGTGTCGGACCCCGAGCCCATTGACGCAGTGGTGTCCATGACCATCATCACGTTATAGGGGATAGCCCCTCCGCCGCTGGCACTGGCGCTCGCGGTTGCGGAGATATTAAGGCTTGTGACGCCGAAGAACTTGGCGAAAAACGTGGGCACGCTCGCTTTCTCCGTCACTTGAATGACGTTCACGGCCCCCGCCGCGACATTGTAGGTGGAACAGGGGGGGAGGTGTAAGAGGGGGTACGTGGTGGTCGAGACGCACGCGTAATTAACCGTCACGCTGGTAATGTTCATGTTGTTGGAAGGGATGTTGTACTTCGCTCCCGCCGCCGTGGAGCCGCTGTACCAGTCGGCGACGGTTTGCGGATCGGTTATGGCCCAACTCGGTATATCCTGCCCTCCCGCTTTTGCCGCCGCCTGGGTTGCCCCCAGGAGCTCCGTATAGGAAAAATAGAGATTGCCCATGTCGATGGTTAGCGCGGCCGCGGCGAGTAGGCCGACCAGCACGACCAGCATCATCACGAGCGCCTGGCCGCGCTCTCGGTTGCGCACCTGGGAGACCCTGGATCCCTTGTTGGGGTTCATTGGACAGCCTCCGCTGTCTGCGCTGAGAGTTTGCAGTTGGGCGCATAGTTGAATCCAAAAACCTGGAGTTTGCATCCATAGGTGGCCGTCACGACAACTTCCTGGCCGGCCGTTAGATCCGCTGCCTCCCCGGTGCAAGACGGGCCGCCGGTGCCCGAAAAAACCACGTTGTAAGGTCCCACCGTGTTCGGGGTGGTCGCATTGGTATACGCCGAAATCGAGAACGAGAGCGGATAACTCCCGTAATTATTAATGTTGTTGAGGTTCGCCGCAGCTTGGGCGAGCGCGGTGTTCGCCGACTGGCACGGGTCGGTGATCACCCCTGAGCCCGCCATAAGAACCTGCGCAGCGTTGTTCACCGCATTCGTCAGCGTGATTTGGTTATTGAAAGCAATCCCGAACGAGATAATGCCCATCAGGATGATCATCAGCAATGAAATGACCACCGCGAACTCGACGAGCGTGGAGCCTTGCTCGCCGCGAGCGAGGGCGAGCTTACCACCGGACCGGGCCTCGACACCCACTCCCGGTGACGGGGCAGTCTGACTCCTTCCGACGATTATGACCATGGGGGCACTCATAGGCAAAATACCGTGATTTTTATCCAGTACCCTCTAATCAGCCACGACGGGTCGTCCATGTCAAGAGAAAAACCATTGGCATGGGGACCACACCGCGTCGAAGAGAGTTTAGACGCCAAAGGGGCCGCCCCCCTCGGGTTGCTCTCGAGGTCTCGCCGCCACGTTTATCCAACAAGCGCGTTGCCGGTGGGGTAATCGCCCCGCCGCAGAATCAGGTCGAAACCGCCGGCTCGTGAGCGCGCACCGGCGAAACTTCCAGTTGGTCCCCTACCCGAGTTTCCGTCCGGTACACCGAATGGACGGGAAGCTCCAGCACGCTGTCCGCTTTGAAGCTCACTTTGGAGATACGAAAAGGGCGAACATGCTCCTCCACGTCAACGACCACGAGATCGCGATTGAGGAAAACCAGATCCAAAGCGTACAACATACCAATGGTGTGAACCCCGTGCGAGGGCACAATCCAAAGGCCCTTTCCAGGACGGGCCCAGCGCCCGGTCGTGCCCAGCAACCCCACGAGCCGGCTGAAGTAACCGTCCGCCACCATGGCGTGCGTGGCTACAAACCTCTCGCGGGTTTTGTTGTAGACACAAACATACTTTGCGCCGTCCGACGCTTGCTCGCGCACAGCTTTGACCTCACATTTCGAGAGTTGGGGCGTCCAATCTTGCCCAACTATTTGGATGCCTTACTCTTGCGGCGCCAGATGATAATGGCAAGAACGATGACCGCCCCGATGCCAGCAATGATTTGAATTGTCGATGCACTCATGTTATGTCTCCTCAGTGAATTAGCGATCTTCCTTCAATCGGGAACAACCTGCTGCCCTGGCCCGCGCTGAGCGTGTCATTTAAGATTCGGCCCAAACATACGAATTATGGTGATCACTGCCGGACCTAAGATGACCACAAATATGGCGGGAAAAACAAAAAAGACCAGGGGAAAAAGCATCTTAATAGTGGTCTTAGCGGCCAACTCTTCGGCGCGCTGCCGGCGTTTGGTGCGCAGTTCGTCGGAGTGGATGCGCAGCGAGTGCGCCACGCTGGTGCCGAAACGGTCGGTTTGAACCAAGGTGGCCACCAGCGCCTGAATGTCGTCCACACCTGTCCGCTTGGCGAGAGAGCGGAGCGCTTCCAACCGGGCCTTGCCCACGTGCATTTCCGCATTGACGAGATCGAATTCCTCGCACAATTCCCGGTGCGCGGCCTTCAACTCCTGGCTGACATTCAAGAGCGCCTGATCGATGCCCAAGCCCGCTTCCATGCAAATGACGATAAGGTCGAGGGCATCCGGTAAAGCCAGGCGCAAGCGTCGCTGGCGCGCGCGCTTTATCCAGTCCAACCAGATATCCGGCAAAATATATCCCACCATACCCGCCACGAGTAAGAGGATGACGGGATTGTTTTTGTAAAGGCCCGTGAAGTAAACCAAACCCACCAGGGCTACCATCACGATAACCCGCAGAGCGCGGAAAACCACCGCCGCTTCAGGCCGACGGAAGCCTGCCTGTACCATCCGCGGGTCGGCTTCCGAAATCCGGTCGGACGCGGAAAAGACCTTCGCCATCCAGGAGAGGATCGTCGCACTAAGTTTCCGCCGCGATTCTTTCAATCCCGCCCGCTCCTGGTCGGGAAGGCGCGAGAGACGTCCGAGGCGCTCGGTAATCATCAGCGATCCACCGGAAAAGGCATGGATCAGCGCCATCACGATGAATACGACCGACGCGAAAACTACGATGCTGACGACGGCAGGCATAAAACGGCTGTTTCCCCTCGAAAGTTTCAGACCTTGATTTTGACAATCCTCCAAATAATGATTGCACCCAGGGTCTGCATGACGGCGGCGGTAATGATCATGATCTGGCCCAGGCGGTCCGTAAACAACAAGTCTATATAATTAGGATTAATTACCTGCAATACTAAAATCATGAAGATTGGTAATGCCACCAAGATGGCCGCGGTAAGGCGGCCCTGGGCCGTGCGAACCCGCACTTCTCCAGCGATTTTGAATCTCTCCCGGATCACGCGGGCAAGGTTGTCCAGAAGCTCAGCGAGATTTCCACCCGTTTCTTTCTGCACCAGCAGAGCGATCACGAAGAGACGCACGTCCACCAGGGGGACCCGCGCGCAGAGGTTGGTGAGCGCGTCCCGCAGCGACAGACCGAATCGTTGTTCGTCAAACGTAATCCGGAACTCGGTCGAAACCGGAGCCGGCAAGTCCGTGGCAACGATTTCCATCCCGGAGGTAAAGGAGTGTCCGGCGCGCACCGACCGCGAAAGGAGCTCAATGACCTCGGGGAATTCCTTCTCGAAAGCCGCCATGCGCCGCGCCCGTTTTATGGCTACAAAAATCAGCGGAAGGAAAGCACCCAAGACACCCGCGATAACCGCCAGCCACCACCCCTTGCCGTACAAGATCGCAGTCACTTCGAAAGTCGCCAGCCCGATCACGGCGCTCAGAAGCGTGAGCATTCCCGGTCTCACCTGCATTCCAGCCTGGCTGATCAAGTTGCGCATGCGCGCCGGCCACAACCAACGCACGAGCATCTTGTTGAGCGCCGGGATACTACTCAACATTTCGTCGCGGATCAGGCCCAGGTCCAGCGCATGCGTGGAGTATTGAGCGCCCTTCTCGATCGCTTCGAGACGGCTCCGGATGATGTCCCCTTCCCCCGGTTCCTTCGCCAACACATAGATCCCCGCGAAGATCAGGATGATGATTAAGAAGACGAGGGCTGCCAATAACAATTGCATGAAGCGATCCCTTTTCTTAATGGACCCGGTTAGCTTCGAACATCGACGGGGGCAGGTTGACCCCGGATGCCGCCAGGCGCTCGGTAAGCCGGGGACGAATTCCCGTGACGACGAAGTCCCCGAGAACCGCGCCGTTTTCCGCCAGGCCCGTCTTTCGGAACATGAAAATCTCTTGCATACTAATGACGTCCCCTTCCATTCCGGTAATTTCCGAGATGCTGGTGATTTTCCGGGTGCCATCGCTCAGGCGGGTGATCTGCACCACCACGTCGATGGCGGAAGCAATCTGCCGCCGGGTGGCGATCTCCGGCAAATTAAAACTCGACATGGCGACCATCGTTTCCAAGCGTCCCAGGGCGTCGCGGGCCGAGTTGGCGTGGATGGTCGTCAAAGAGCCGTCATGGCCCGTATTCATCGCCTGAAGCATGTCGAGCGCTTCCGCGCCGCGCACTTCACCCACGATAATCCGGTCCGGGCGCATGCGCAGGCAGTTGATCACCAATTCTCGCTGGTGGACGGCGCCCTTCCCCTCGACGTTGGGCGGGCGGGTTTCAAGCCGCACCACGTGGTCCTGGTGGAGTTGTAACTCCGCGGCGTCCTCGATGGAAATAATGCGTTCGCGGTTGGAGATGAAAGAGGAGAGGACATTCAGCAGGGTGGTTTTGCCCGCGCCCGTACCCCCCGAAATGAGAATATTCATGCGCGCAAAAACACATCCCCGCAGCAAGGCCAGCATCCCGGAGGTCAATGTCTGGTTGCGCAGCAGGCTGTCCACATTCAAGGGTTCCCGCCCGAACCGCCGGATCGAGAGGCAAGGGCCGTCAATGGCCAAGGGAGGAATAATGGCGTTCACCCGCGAGCCGTCCGCCAGGCGGGCGTCCACCATGGGCGACGACTCATCGATGCGGCGCCCCACGGCCGAGACAATGCGGTCGATGATGGCGAGCAGATGCGCTTCGTCTCGAAACTGCACGTTGGTCCGTTCCAGCAACCCCCGGCGCTCCACATAAACATCTTTGTGCGAGTTCACCAGGATATCCGAGATGGTGGGGTCCTTCAGCAGGGGTTCGAGAGGACCCAACCCAAACACCTCGTCGAGAACCTCCAGGACAAGGCGCTCCCTTTCCTGAAGGGTCATGGGCAGACTTTCCGTGGCCGTCATACTCTCTACGATCTGGCTGACTTCCGCGCGCACGGTGTCGCGATTCAACTGCGAAATGCGATCCAAATTCAATCTCTGGATCAGGCGACGGTGCACCGCCGTCTTCACTTTGCCCATATCGGGTTGACCGGTCTGGATATCCGCCATTGACCCCTCTTATTTCTTGCTTGAAAACAGCCCGAGAAATGACCCGCGCTTCTCTTCGGGGTCTTCCCGGCGCACCCCGGAAATCTCCTCGGCCATGGTGAGGAACTTTTGTAATAGTTGATCGTTTTGAGCCCGCGAAAGTTCCGTGCCTTTGTTCACCGCCCGGCTCACCTGCTTGAAATCATTCGGCAGGCGCCCGAAAATCGACACCTTCACGCGTTTCTCGAAAGCTTCCAAGGCCTCTTCATCATGCCGGTGCCAGCGATTGACCACCAGCCGTAGGCGGGCCTGGTCAATGCCCATCGAACGCAGCAAAGTGACCTGCCGCTCCAGACTCCACAAGCTGGGCACATTGGTCTCTGTCACCAGGATGACCAGGCGCGCCAGCCGCAGAACCGGCATCCACTCAGGAGAGCAATTGGATCCGATATCCGCCACCACGAGATCAAAACTGGTCTGGGCCACATTCACGACCCGGGTAAGGGAGGCGGGGGAAATCCGGTCCCATTCATCGGCGCTGGAAGCTCCGCCGAGCAATTGCACGCCGCTCTTATGGTTGGCCAGCAATCCGCTGAAGAGATGGCTGTCGAGGCGATCCAGACTTTCCACCGCCGAGCGAAACGAAAACCGGATCTCCAAATCCAGCAGCAGCGCGGCGTGACCCAGAGGGCGCCCCAAGTCAAATAACACCACGCGCTTCCCCACCCCTCGCGCCAACTGCACGGCGAGATTTACGGCGATGGTGGTAGTCCCCACGCCGCCCTTCGCCCCCGCCACTACCACCAGCTTCTCTACTTCGATGTTCGGCATGCCTCGCTGCTGGGCTAGCCGCTCCAGCATCACCCGCACCGCCATGGGGTCAATGGGCTTGGACAGGAATTCCCGCACCCCGCTGCGCATCGCCTGCATCAACAGGTCCGAGCTGGGCTCCTGGTATACCGAACAGGCAATGATACACGCGGTGGGATTGAGCCGGTTCAGGCGGGCGGCAAATTCCAGGGGGGTATTCGTATCTCGTCCGATTTCCACTAAGACCACATCGGGCACGGCGGCGCGAGAGGTCGGGCCCTCCCCCGCCATCAGGTCCCACTGCGCAATCGGCTGCACCATCCCCGTTTGCTGCATCATGGCCAGCAAGGCCGCGCTGTTCTTCGTATCCAGACTAACCACACCCACCGTCAACATGCCTCGGATCCTTTCGTGCCTTTTCGCGCGGGTGGAGTTCCTTCCCCCTTACTTGGGACTCGGGGGAGTATCCTTCGAAGCGGGCAAGGGCTTCAGGAAGGTGTCCGGGAACTGCGGCAACGGAGGCTGCTTAGGCGGCGAATCCATCCGCACAATGTGCGGCGTCACCATAACCAGCAATTCATCCTTACTTTTTGAGATCGACCGGCTTTTAAAAAGCGCCCCCAGGATGGGCAAATCCCCCAAACCCGGGATTTTTGAAAACTGTTCGGTCACTTGGTCATTCACCAGGCCCGCGATGACAAAACTCTGTCCGTCTTTCAAAATCATTTCCGTTTGCACACTGCGCGTCGAGAGGGCGGGGACGGTGAACCCCTGGTAGGTCAGGGCGTTGGTGTAATCGAGCGAACTCACTGCCGGGGCGACCTTCAGGTGGATCAGGCCTTCCGGGGTAATGACTGGGGTGAAAGACAGTTTTATTCCATAATCCCGAAACTGAATGGTGACCACGGGGACACCTGTGGCCCCCTGCACCACAGGGTAGGGAAACTGCCCGCCCGCCAGGAAGCTCGCCTCCTTGCCGGTCTCGGCCAGCACGTTGGGCTCGGCGAGAAGTTGCAGCAGGTTCTTTTCTTCCAGGGCCTGGATGAGCACCCCCAGATTGATGTCGGAGCGAAAGATAAAGACGTTCAGCAACTGGCTGACGGTAATGGGCACTCCCGCACCGAGCGCGGCTGTCGTCGTCGCCGTCGATGTAGCCCCGGTAACTACGGAGTTTTGAACCGCAGGGGGTGCAAACTCCCCGGTTGTGGTGCTAAAAATCGTTTTAGCCGGCGCCGTGCTGAGGATATTCGCCCCCAACTGGTTCAGCGTGGACCGGTCGACGTCCGCAAATTTCACCTCCAGCAGCACCTCTCCGCTTTTCGGCACGGGTACTTGCAACAGACTGACGACGTTATCCTTGCGGGTCGACATGGCCTGCGCTATGGCCACCACATGGTCCGCCACGGCCTGCGAGGAAACCTGGCCGGAAAGGGTTATGACGCCCCCCCGCGCTTCCACCTCTACCAGCTCGTTAGGTAATACCTGGTGGATTTTCGACACGATTTCCGTCACGTCCACATCGACGAAAGCATCCAAGGTCTGGCTTTGTCCCGTCTCATCCCAGATCACCAGGGAAGCCACGCCCGGCGACTTGCCGTTGATTAGGATTTGGGTGGGACTGACCACCAGGGCGTCCACAATCGCCGGGTCGGCCACTGAAATGCGAAAGATGCGCGCTTGCGACGAAATGACCAGCGAGCGCCCCACCAACAGGTGCAGCGCCTCAGCGGAAGGTCCCGCGGAACCTGCTTGCGGCACCTCCGCAGGGCTGGCCTGAGCACCCCATGCCTTCCCCCTCCGCGCCCCCCCGTTCAGGAGGGCCAGCAGAGCGACCACCAGCATCGTGGCCCTCAGCGTCAGCAGATATTTTCGATTGTTCGGAACCTTCATGGTGCCGCCTAGTTTACTCGGTCATCGGGGAAAAGATTGGGTTTCCACCTTGTCGCCACGAATCACTTGCACGGTGTACGGTGGTGGCGGTGCCGGGGCAGGCTTGGCCACGACCACCCGCCGCGCTGTCGCGACCGGAGTCTTCCCCAAGAAAATCGTAGAGCCATAGACGGGAGGGAGATTCGCGTCGGCCAGGTCAACCGCATTGCGCAAAGCCAAATGGATCTTGCCCTCCGAGGAGGCGAGGGTCAACTTCTGTGCGTCGTCAGGATTCACAAGCAAGGTGACCACGGGATTCGTCACCGGTTTTCCGTTCTCCGTTTGCAACTCCTGCCCGACGGCCAATACCCGGACATGTTCCAGGATGGTGCGGGTTAACGCCCCGCCCGGCCCCGTACCGGTCACCAGAACATCCACGATGGTGCCTGGGGTCACAAAGCCCGCGACGGCCACGACGTTATCAACGCCGACCGACACGGCGCGCATGCCGGACGGGATGGAAACCGATAGCCCCGCTCCCGCGTCGCGTTTCGCCAGCTCTTGATCCAGAACGACTTCACCCGCCACCAGGGGGACGATCACGGCCCGCCCCACGCAATCTTCCGGGCGCGAAAATGATCCCTGCGGCTGCTTCCCCTCCGGCCAGTTCTGCAACGCCAAATCCTGGGCGGTCAAGGGCTGGCCCAATTTCAGCGCTGTCGCCGCCACCACGACACGCACCTGCTTCTCCACCGTGGCGCTGGTCTGAACCCGCTGGAGCTGCCGGTAGACGTAACTGCTCGCTAGAAGTGCCACCACCAACGCCACGGCTAACCCTAGCAACATCCGATTACGATTCATACGTTCATCCCAACTGGTGGAAAAATCGGAGTGCGGACAAAATCACGAAGAACAATCCTGTCGAAAGCGCTGCGGCCACGCCGAAAGGGATCTTCAACAATCCCGGATTATCCATCGTAATGGCACGTGCATTATTAACATGAAAAGTCGAATATGCAACGAAAATCACCCACATATTGCAGACGGTTTCGCGCACCTTCCCTTGCCGGATAACCTCCACGGCCGCCATTAAACCCGCAATCAGCACCGTGCCCAAGAACACCACCGCTATGCGCGGCAGTCCCAGGAAAGCGCCGAGAGCTCCCATCAGTTTCCAGTCTCCCGCCCCCAACGCCCGCAAAAGCACAAAAGGTAGAAGAACACCCAGGCAGATGCCAGCGCCCTCCAAGGACGATTTCAAACCCGGCGACCTCAAGACCGCGCTCAGGGTTAATCCCACCAATAACGCCGTGACCGTCAGCCGGTTGGGAATCTTCCGTATCCGCCAATCCAGCCAACCCGCCCATCCTGCCAAGCCCAGGGCGCCCCCCGACATCACCGCTTCCTTCCACCAGCCGCTATCCATCGCGAGGTCGCCATTCTTCCGCTTGACCGCGCTGCCCCAGGGGGAGCGCCACCACCACGAGAACTCGGGATGGCCATCGCCACCAGGCGCGGAATCCTCTCTTTTCTTTAGTGTTACTTCGCCAGCACTTGCCTCCCAAACAGGAGCCTGCTCTGAAAATGGTTGTGCTGAAGGCACCTTTGACTGCGGCGGTCTGGCGTCGCCTTGCATCGAATAACAGCGCTCAGGAAGTCGTGATGGCAACATTACTCGCCGCGCTGTTAATCAGACTGGCGATGCCACTGGCCAGAACCTGCATGGAGGCGACGCCGGCGAAGACGAGAAGGAGCAGAAGCAAGGCGTATTCCGCCAGGTCCTGGCCTTCCTCCTCCTGCCCAAGCCGCCTCAAGAGACTCTTCATGTTCCCTTGCCTTGTGCCTCACATCTTCCCACCGAAAACCACCCTGGGGCGAAGGCCTACGTCGTGGCCAGATTTGATGCCGCCGTGGTGAACACATTGCTGATGGCATTGGCCAAGGTCTTCGTCGCGGTAATGGCAAACAGAGCGATCAGGACGACAAGCAGTGCGTATTCCGTCAGGTCCTGGCCTTCCTCTTCCTGCCAAAGCCGCTTCAACAAATTCTTCATAGTAATCTCCCTCCCTGATGATTTGTGGCTCACGTCCGCCACTTCGATCGCTAGAATCTCAACGCATTCAAATTGCCAAAACCCAAGAACTCCCCGAATTAATTGTTTCGACTGAAAGCAAAGACGTTAATTACCGCTTGCCCCGCGTCAAGGGACTTCATCCGGTGCAGTAAGTCCCTGTGTCACCTTATGGTTACACCTAAAGCCTCCCCTTTCGACCTCGCAATGACTTGTGTAGAAGATGGCTAACCTAGCTATTTGATTAATATAATGAAAGCTCTCTTATACGCCTTAGCAGTAAGGCAGCGTGGGAGTTTCGCCGCTCGCAAGGGACAGATTGTCTAGTCGAGGCGTGTTGCCGTCCTCTAGCGCCTTCAACCTTCCTGTTCCGCAGGGGGAACAATATCATCAGCCGTCCCGATGAAGTTCAACGGGACGGCTAATGATATTTCGCTCCTTCGGGGCAGGCAGAGTTAGAATCTCCCTCTGATTTCGGCACCGGGTTACACATTAAAACCATGACTGCGGCCAAAGCTCCAACGCGCGGCGAAGTTCAGGTCGCTCTTGGCCTCACGGCGGCGTTGCTCTTTGGGGTTGTCGTGCTTCTCACTGCCGTGTTCGACGGCGCGCGCCGCTTCGATTTCTCCAGTTTCTACACGGCGGGAGTGATTATTCGTCAGGGAAACGGCCCGAAGCTTTACGACCTGGGCGAGCAGGCCCAGATCGAGCGGCAGCTATTCCACCGGGAAAACCCTCTCATCTATCTTCATCCCCCTTTTGAAGCGTTAGGGTTCGCCGCGCTGGCCAGACTGTCGTACGTCCAGGCGTATGTCCTCTGGGGAGCGATCAATGTGTTGCTCTGGCTGTTCTTCCAGCATCTTCAGCGGCCGTACACACCCATCCCCAGGAACTCGATCCGCTACTTCTGGCTCTGTTCCCTGTTTTTCCCGTTTTGGGTCGCTTTGTTCCAAGGACAAACGTCCGTGCTCCTGCTGCTCCTGTTTTCTCTCACTTTTGTCTGCCTCAAACGCGGGCAGGATTTCAGGGCGGGCGTCTTCCTGGGTCTGGGCTTGGGCAAATTTGCTCTGGTGCTTCCCTTTGCACTCATCTGCTTGCTGCGGAGCAAGTGGAGACTGATGGCCGGTTTTGCGGTTGCGGCCTCTTCGTTGGGCATATTGTCGCTAATTGCGGTGGGGCCCGCCGGGGTGCGATCCTACACGAACCTGCTCATTGACACCGTTAGAAACCCGGACAATCCGATCTACCGGACTATCAATGCAGGGGCAATGCCCAACGTCAAGGGGGTCTTCGTCACGCTTCTGGGCGGCCGACTCTCCACCGCCTATATCAGCGTATTGGCCGCGGCGGTGTCCGCGCCGCTGGTTTTCTTCGTGGCCTGGCGGTGGAGGCAGGAGGACAAAGGCCGAGGAAGGAACACAACCGGTTTGATGTTTGCGGCGGCACTCGTGGTCTCACTGATTACGGCGCCATACCTATTCATGAGCGACCTGACCCTGATGTTGCTCGCGGTGCTCCTGGTGATCGGCTCGTCTCCATGGTCGGAGAAATCCGGACAGCGGGTGGTCCTCACGGCGATCATGGTGATGTTGTATTGTCCCCCGTTGTATGTCCTGCTGCTCGAGCGGCAGGCGATATCCATTCTCGTGCCGGTGCTCGGGGCTTTCGCGCTGGCGGCCAGCAGCCTGGCGAGAAAACCAGAACTTCCCTTGACTTAAACCGGGGCCGACACTCGACGCCGAGGTAGTACGGGCATCCTGCTCGCTGGCGAGTTCGTCGATCCGCCCACGAGCCTCGTCTCTCGCTTTCCACCATCATGTTCGATCCCGGCACGCAGAGGCAGAAGAAAGAGAGGGCAGGAGATTTCCCCATAAGCGCTAACTTGACGCCATGAGCCGCCCGAAAGCCCGCAAAGCGGGCGTGGTCATTTAGCCCACGGCGAGCCAGCCGTGGGAACGCATGCACGACAACAATCATTTTGAGCCCCGTAGGGGCAACGTCAGGTCAAGCGGCTGCCGGACGTCGCCCCTACGGGGCTGGAGAAGCATTTTTCGGAGACAGTTAACCCACGGCTGGCTCGCCGTGGGCCACACGACGTCGCCGCTACGCGGCTTCGGAATGGGACCGCCGCGTCAAGTTAGCGCTTATAGGAGATTTCCCTGCCCTCTGGTAATCGCGGCGTATATCGCTTGACTTGTCCAGCCCCTGCGACATTGGCGATGGGTAACTTCCGGCCGACCATTGTGCGCGCCAAGCCGAACTACGCATCGGTCAAAATACACTCGCTGCGGAAGCATATGGCGGGCATCATCGGAATGAACGGACGAGCTTGGTCACGCCAATTGACGCGGGGCGGGCATTCTCGCTACCGATCTTGCTACCGGCATCGCCTTGAACCGGAGTGGCCAGATAGGTGTGAAGTTCGCCCGCCGCTGTCGCTGCCACACCCACGATGTCACCATGGGAATTAATGGAGCACGCGAACAACAGAAACAAGGGGGAGTCCGCAGGGATGAGGGTGTTGAGCTCGGTCATTTCACCGTTCTGCCAGAGATACGCCCGTGGGTTCCCGCTCGCGTCCAGCGACTCGCCCACCACCTCGTCTGCGTCGTTGATGGCGATGGCCAAACTCGCCACGTCGCCGGAAAGCGTGCCGAGATCCCGCATGCCTTTCGCCTTGGTCCACTGGAAAGCGTGAAAGGTTGTATCGCCGGGCAAGTCCGAAATACCCACCACCTGACCTCGGTTATTCAGGTCAAAAGCGAGATTTCCACCCGCCTTCCCCGTTTCGCCGCCGAGGTTGCCGAGGTCGGTTACTGTGTCCTTGTCCCACAGCAAGGCGTGACGAGCCACGAGATTGAGAAAGGTATTCGGGTTTAAGGGGGCGCAAGTGCCTGACGCGCCGACGGCCTGCCCGCTATCATTGATACCCATGGCGACTCCGTCCGGATCTCCTCGAAACGTACGGAGTTCCCGAATTTTGCCTTTTTCCCAAACGACAGGCTCGAAATGATCAACTTCGGGGGCTGGGCAGGTCGCGTCCGGCGTCCCATTCTCCGCATATCCGGCCACGTCTCCCAGGTTGTTGATCATGTTGGCCACCCCGTTGTTGCCTTTGGTGGCTTCCTTTTTGTCTTCCAAGGTCGGGAGCGCAGTCATCACGCCCTGTTCCCACAGGAAGGGTAGGCAGGTGAGGTGAGTGCCGAAGCCGCAAAAGTCTTCCCCATTGGGATCCGGAGTGGAGGTTTCAGCTTCACCGACGGTCTGCATTGCATTGTTGTCGCCAAAGGCGATGCTGTTCGGCCCTCCGAGCCCGGGCGCGCCGATGTCCGCTTCCAGTCCCTTCAGCCAGACGACGGCCTGCATCGCGCCGTCGGGGAGGGTCCCCGAGCCAGCCACTAAGCCAATCTTGTTTATGGAGAACGGTTGGCTAAACGTTCCGCCCTCCAAGGTCCCGAGGTCCGTGACGGTATATTGCTTAGGCTCCTCTGCTTGCGGTGATTTTACTTGCGCGGCAATCCGTACTGGCATGGCCAGCGCCGTGAATAGGGTCATCCCGGTGATGCACGTGAGTATTCTGGATTTCATGTTATTTCCTCCTTCGTTTTGCCTCTGCCAAGTGTCCTGATGGAGCGACTTCCGTCGCTCTCATCTGTATAGGCGCAGATGGCGGGACAGAACTATCATTTGGCCTGGGAGCGCAGGCATCTTGCCCGCTCTTCGCTTCTGGGTAAGAGCCTTGAGATCATGAGCGGGCAAGATGCCCGCGCTCCCAGGTTGAACAGACGGCAATAAGGGGCTATGATTGCTAAAGGGTTTCGGGCAATGAGGAAGTCAACGCAACCACACGACAAGGAGGCTAAGACGCCGCCAACTGGAGAGGTGAGCTTGTTGCTCCGAGCCTGGAGTGACGGAGACCGGGCCGCACTCGACCGGCTGACACCCATCGTTTATGACGAGTTGCGCCGCCTGGCACGGCGCTACATGAGACGCGAGCGCCCCGGCCATAGCCTCCAAGCGACAGCCCTGGTGAATGAGGCCTACCTGCGCCTGGTGGATTATAAGGGCATGCAGTGGCAGAATCGCGCCCATTTCTTCGCGGTTTCGGCCCAGTTGATGAGGCGCATTCTGGTTGAACATGCGCGGCGCCATAACCTGAAACGCGGGGGCGGCGTGCCGCATGTTTCGCTCGATGAGGCCACCGTGGTGGGCGGCGACCGGCCGGAGGATTTGGTGGCGCTCGATGACGCCATGACCGCGCTGGCGCGGCTTGATCCCCGCAAAGTCCAGGTGGTTGAAATGCGCTTCTTTGGCGGACTCAGCGTGGTAGAGACAGCCGAGGTGCTCAAAGTATCATCCGTCACGGTGATGCGCGACTGGAGCACTGCCAAGGCCTGGCTCTATCGCGAATTGACCGGCGGGACAGGCAATGGATTCCGATCGATGGAAACAGGTCGATAACCTGCTCCAGTCGGTGCTGGAGCATCCGCCCGAGGAGCGCGAGGCGTTTCTGCGGCAGGCGTGCAGGGGCGACGAAGCGCTGGAGCGCGAGGTCCGCTCTCTCGTGGCCTCACAGCAGGAGGCAGGAAGTTTCCTGGAAGGGCCGGCGATCGAAGTGGCGGCGCGGGCCCTCGCTCACCAGCAGAACCAGGACACGCAGGAAAGCGCCGATACCCTGATCGGCCGGACCGTCTCCCATTACCGCATTGCGGGAAACCTCGGCAGCGGCGGGATGGGAGTGGTCTACAAAGCCGAGGACCTTCGGCTCCAGCGCTTTGTCGCCCTCAAGTTCTTGTCCGACGAATTCGCTCGCCAGCCTTCGTCCTTGAGCCGTTTTCGACGCGAGGCCCGGGCCGCTTCCGCTTTGAATCATCCGAACATTTGTACGATTCATGACATTGGCGAGCAGGACGGCCGCTCCTTCATGGTCATGGAGTATCTGGAGGGCGCCACGCTGAAGCATCGCCTGGCCGCCGGTCGCTTGGAGATGGAAACGCTGCTGGCGCTGGGAATCGAGATCGCCGATGCGCTCGATGCCGCCCACGCCGCCGGTATCGTTCACCGCGACATCAAACCCGCCAATATTTTCATCACCCAGAGGGATCACGCCAAAATCCTCGACTTCGGCCTGGCTCAACTGGGCGCGCGGGATGGCGCCGGGGAGTCTCTTACCCAGCCGGGTATCGTCATGGGCACGGCCGGTTACATGTCGCCGGAGCAGGCGCTCGGAAAGCCGTTGGACGCGCGGGCCGACCTGTTCTCCTTCGGGCTGGTGCTGTACGAAATGGCCACGGGCAAGCCTTACCTGCCCGGGGTGCGGCAGAGCCCAAACGTGCTGCCGGAGTTGGAGCCCATCATCGTGAAATGCCTGGAGAACGACCGCGAGCTGCGCTATCAGCACGCCTCGGAAATTCGCACCGACCTCCGGCGCCTGAAGCGGGACTCGGATTCGGCGCGGGTGACCACCAGTGCGAAGCTCGGAACCACAACGGGTATCGCCAAACGCTGGAAGGTGATGGTTCCCGCAGCCGCGGCTGTGTTAGCGATCTTCTTTGCAGGTTATTTCTATTTTCACCGTACACCCAAGCTCACGGACAAGGACACGATTGTCCTCGCTGATTTCACCAACTCGACGGGCGACCCGGTGTTTGACGGGACGCTTCGCCAGGGGCTTTCCTTACAGCTCGAGCAGTCGCCTTTTCTGAACCTGCTGTCGGATCGGCGCATCGCGCAGACTCTTACCTTCATGTCGCAACCGAAGGACGCGCGGATCACCGGGGAACTGGCGCGTGATATCTGCCAGCGCACGGGGAGCGCCGCCACTATCGAGGGCTCCATCTCCACCTTGGGATCCCAATTCGTGGTGGGATTGAAAGCCGTGGACTGCCGGAGCGGCGAGGCCTTGGGCGAAGGCCAGGTAACCGCGAACCGCAAAGAGGAGGTGCTGAAGGCAACGGGTGAGGCGGCCACGAAGCTGCGCGCCAAGCTGGGCGAATCATTGGCCTCGGTGCAGAAGTATGACGCGCCTCCGGAAGACGTAACCACGCCGTCCCTCGAAGCCTTGCAAGCCTATAGCCTGGGCGATCGGGCAATAATCCTACGGGTCGATAATGCTGCCGCGATTGCCCAGTTCCAGCGCGCCATCACCTTAGACCCCCAATTTGCCATGGCTTACGCGCGGCTGGGAAACAGCTATTTCAACATGGCCCAACCCGCGCGTGCGGCCCAGAACCTGCGCGGAGCCTTCGAGCTGCGCGACAAAGTCAGCGAGCGGGAAAAGTTCTACATCGACTCGCACTATGAGCTAAACGTCACCGGCAACTTAGCGGCAGCCCGAAAAACCAACGAACTGTGGAGTCAGACCTACCCCCGCGACGACTTGCCGCTTAGCATGCTCGGCGTAATCTACGAACTACTGGGCGACTATGAGAAAACCTTGGCGGCGGAGCAAGCCGCTCTGAGCCTCAATTCCATGAGTGGGATTGCATACGCGAATATCGTCAATGGCTATCTGCACGTCAACCTTCTGGAACAAGCCAGGGCCACGGCGCAGGAAGCGCAAGCCCGTCATCTTGACTCGCGCTATATTCACAGGGATCTTTACGATATTGACTTCTTGCAGCACGACGCAGCGGGAATGGGTCGGGAGGCCGCGGTACTGAGGCTTGAACCGGAATTCGAATACCGCATGCTCTACATTGAATCGAACGTCGCTGCTTATGCCGGCCAGTTTGCCAAGGCACGGGAACTGACGCGGCGCGCATCCAGTTCCGCTCAACATGCCGATGAGAGTGAGGCCGCGGCCCGCTATCAGGCGGGAGCGGCGCTCCGGGACGCCTTGGTGGGCAACCAGGGACCGGCAAGACAAGAGGCACAAGCGGCGCTCGCGCTCTCCAACGATTGGGATATTGAAATCCGGGCTACGATTGCGTTAGTGCTGGCGCGGCTCGGCGATTCGGCTGCGGCGACACGGCTGGCCGACGATCTGGGCCGCCGCTTTCCGGAAGGCACGATCTTGCAGTTCAACTATCTGCCCACCATCCATGCCGCCACGGCTCTCGAGAGCGGCAGCCCCGCCCAAGCTGTGGATTCGCTCGTCGCAGTTGCGCCCTATGAACTGGGGCAGACGAATTGTACGCTCTACCCCGTCTACCTGCGGGGAGAGGCCTACTTGGCGGCGGGTCAAGGCGCCGCCGCCGCTGGCGAGTTCCAAAAGATTCTCGACCACACCGGTTACGTGAGGACAGGCATAATTGGCGCACTGGCACACCTGCAACTGGGCAGAGCGCTCGCTTTGTCGGGAGATAAGGCTAAGGCGAAGAGAGCCTATCAGGATTTCCTCACCCTCTGGAAAGACGCTGACCCCGACATCCCGATTCTCAAGCAAGCCCAGGCCGAATACACCAAGCTACCGTGAGCGGCGAATGACGGGCTTTGCGGACACCGGTTGGTTGGGGGCTCCCGAAATGTGCAAAATCCAGGACGGGGGGACGCCCGTGCCACCGCGGGCAGGATGCCCGCGCTACGGGTGTGGCATGGCCATCTTGGCCATGACCGGATACGGGCGGGACGCCCGTGCCACAGCGGGCAGGATGCCCGCGCTCCGTCCGAAAGATCGGCTCCTGATGTGAACGAAGCTCGGAATGTGATAAACAATAGGAAGGGAGAAATCGCGGAGACGCCGGGAGAACGCGCCGTGCTGAATGGAAAAAAGGTCTTTGTCGTAATGCCCGCGTATAATGCCGCCCGCACTTTGCAGCAGACGTGCCAGGAGCTGCCGCGGGAGATGGTGGACGAAATCCTGGTGGTCGACGACCACAGTTCCGACGCCACCGTGCAGTTGGCGCGAGAGCTTCACCTGACCACTTTCGTTCACCACCAGAACCTGGGGTACGGCCGCAACCAGAAAACCTGTTATCGCGAAGCGCTGCGCCGGGGCGCCGACATCGTCGTGATGCTCCATGCGGATTATCAATACTCTCCCCGCCTGGTCAGCGCCATGGCCAGCATGATCGCCTTTGGAGAATATGACCTCGTCCTGGGATCGCGGATCCTGGGCACGGGGGCGCTGCGCGGAGGGATGCCCCTCTACAAGTACATTTCCAATCGGTTCCTGACCTTCTATCAGAACATCCTGTTCGACCACAAGATTTCGGAATACCACACGGGATACCGCGCTTTTTCGCGTGCGGTGCTGAGCACCCTGCCCCTGGAAGAGAATTCCGATGACTTTGTTTTCGACGCCGAGATTCTGGCGCAGGCCATTTATCTCGGCTACCGCATCGGGGAAATTTCCTGCCCGGCCCGCTACTTTGCCGAGGCGTCATCGCTTAATTTCTCGCGCAGCGCCAAATACGGTCTGCAAGTGCTGCTGGTCTCGCTGAAGTTCTGGCTTCAGAAAAAGGGGCTGGCGCACTTCCGTATGCTGAATCCTCAGGGGCGAAGATTGGCGGAGGACTATTACACGGAAATTACCGCCGTCCCCTCCCGCGAAAATCGCGGCTAGGGTTCTCAAAAATAATATCTCAACCACAGAGGCACTGAGACGCCGAGAAAAGGCCTTTGGATTTCCTCACTCTGCGCCTCTGTGTCTCTGCCATGAAAATGTATGTGCCGAAGGCACTTTGGAGTGCGGTCGCGAAGCTGCCGCTTTCCGCCTTGGGTTCATACGGCAAATGTGCGCGGCGTGGAGCAAGAAAAGCGGCAGCTTCGCGACCGCACTCCAAAGTGCTTCGCACGGGGTTTTTTCACTCCTTTATCCCCGCAGTCACTTATCTGCGCGGCACCCAGGCATAATAATGTCTTTGTTCCCACAGATGGAATTCAAACGTGCGGGCCAGACGATAATTCTGAAGAAAGGCTTGGTGGAAGGACTCCGAGACCCACAATCCGTAGGGGGCGTGCGCCGAGCTTTCGCTGGTCATGTCGCTCGCCAGCAGGATGACCCCAAAGCGCCGTTGGCGCAATTGCCCGACCAGCCACTCGTCCGGGACCTTGCCTTGCGAGGCCAGCCAACTGTACTGGTAAAGATCGGTGATGGGCGTGGCGAGTCCGGCGCGCAACAGGTCGCCGGTGAAGAAACCCAAAGCGGGAGTTTGGGGAGGGAAATTGCCGCGGAGAAAGGTTTGGAGTTCCCGATCCTGCGCGAAGTCGCGAGGCGAGGGGTCGCCGTTTCCGCCCCGGGAGAGCTGGCCCAGCGCCAGCGCCACGCCCAGCAGATAGATCAGAGGAGTGGCGCGTATCGGGCTGCTTAGTCGCATGGTCACCAGGCTGGCCACCAGCGGACAAAGGACCAGAATCAGCTCGAAACAGTAATTCATCTGCGTCCCTTTCTTCGCAATCATGATGGGGAGCAGGAAAATCGCCCATCCCAAGTAGCAAGCCAGGAGCTTGTCGGGGCGGAGGTGGAGAGAGCGCAGAGCCATGAGGCAGGGGATCAACAAGATGATGGCAAGCTGGCGCAGCCAGAGGAGCCCTTCCCACCCACTGAAAGGAATCCGGTTATAGGTTAGAAAATGGAGCAAAAATGCCTGGCGGGGGAAAATCAGGAACTCAAAGGCGGCGAGCAGACCAAGGCCGGAAGCGGCCAACAGGACAGCGAATTGCAGCGCCTCCCGCCAGCGTTTTTCCAGGACGAGAAAAAGCCCAACCGCCAACGGGGCCACCATAAACTGCTGCTTGTAGTATGCGCCCAGGACCATGCAGGGAATGGACCATAAGATCTTGCTGCTGCCTTGCCATCGATAGGCGGCCAGGAAGCCGCTGAATCCCAGAAGCAGGGCCAGGCTGTCGGGGCGAGCGCACAGCCCGAAAGTCGTCACAAATTCGTAGGCCAGGAACATCAGGGAAGCCAGGGCGGCCGCGGCGGGGCTCCCGGCGATCCACCAGGCCAACCGGCCGCAAGCCGCCGCCAGGGCCACCGTGGCCAGCATGGCCAGCACCCTCAGAGGCCTGTAAGCGGGCTGGCGCGGATCAACCAGCCTCGACCCCAGCAGATAGAAAAGCGGGCCGTAATTCGTGGAATCAAATCTCCCCGGGGAAGCCGGCGCATAAACGGGTTCACCCTCGCGCAACCGGGTCATTTCCGCCAACTCCCGGCCTTCCACACTGTTGAGTTCGCCGGGATACCGGAGTCTGGCCGGCCAGGTGGCCAGATGGCGGGCGGCAAAGAACCCCGGCAGCGCCAAGGCTGTGCAGAGCAGAAGCGCCTTGAGATGCGGTGCGAAGCGGCCAGGGAAGCTCGAATCCAACCGTTGAGCCATTAGCGCGCCAATCGGAAAACCTGAAGGTTTTCATCCTCGAAGACCACTTTGCCCCGCGAAGACAACGCAGCCGAAAATTGCGGAACATGGTAAGCCCACACGTAATCAAAGTCACTGTGCACGCGCCCCCAGTCCGTGCGGGTGGTGGAGGTGAACGTCTGGACGCAGGGGTCGTAAGTGTGCAACTTTAGCGCCAGCGGGTGCACCCCGGGATCGTGGAACAGGCAGGGTGAAACCCACCCCCGCTCGATGACCCCGTAGGCCCAGAAGTGGCGCTCCGGCAGCGGCGCACCATCGGCCCAATCCACCAGGGGGAGGACATGCGCACCGGGCGGAATGGCCGAAAATGACGCAGCCAACCTCGCCAGATGGGGTTGGAGGGAGACGAAATGTCGCTCCAAGGCGCCAGCCCGAACAAAGAAAAGGAGAATGGCGACCAAAGCGAGCTTCCCACCCCGCCGGCCGACCTTCGCCCCTGATAGGCTTAGCACGAATATAATAGGCAGTAATCGTTTGTCAATATTAGTGGCCGGCCCATACGCAGCGGGGAGGAGCCAGTAGATTAGAAACAAAATCGCCGTCGTGCGCCGCCAGGGGCGGTTCCAATGAAAATCAGGGTTATCGATTTGGGCCCACGCCAAGGCCCCCAGCAGCACCAGCAAAGTCAGGAAATCAACCGCCGGGGAACATCCCACCATCACCGCCACCAGGCTGCTGATCTTGTCGGTGAAAGCTCGAAACTGCAATGTGCCTCGCGCCCCGTGCCCCGCCAGGGCGTGGAGATAGAAAAGCGCCCCGGGAACGTACAGCGCCCAAGCGGCAACCAGATCTTTGATCGGCCGCCGCGCCGACCAACCGTAGGCGGTCATCACCACGGCCGCGACGGCAAATCCCACGAGATGGGTGAAGTAAAGCGCCGTCGTTACCAGTACAAGCGCGCACCACGTGCCCACCCGGTGGCGCTCGAGATGCCACAGCCACAGTCCGAGCAGGAAAAAACAAAGCGCCATGCTGAGCTGTAGGTTAAGGAAGCCGTACCGAAAGAAATACAGGTTGTTGGAAACTAGCAGCGACCAGAAGGCGAGAGCTTCCTCGCCAGGGTTGGCGCGATGGAGGAAAAACCACGCGGCAGCAGGGACACTGAGGACGCAAAGGCTAAGGAGCAAACGGCCGGCCAAGTCAATCGACACGAGGCGTTGCAGGGGCACGAGGATAACGTCCATGGCCAGGTAAGGATAGGTGTTCCAGTCTGAGGCATAGAAGTCGCGGAAATGAAAGGCCGGATCGTTAAGGTGCGCCAGTACGAAGGCGCTCGCCAAGTGATTCGGATAGTCGACCAAAGGCGGGTAGTGCACCGTCCAGATGGGGGCGAGCAATCCCCCCGCGAGAACGAACAGCAACACTGCCATCACGGGCCGATGAAGCGCCGGCCGGGGAGCGCCGACTTCGATACCGGCGGAAGCCGCGGATCGTCGCGCCGTGGCGTCAGTGCCTCGAACCACGCGAACTCCCTCGCCGGCTGGAAGTCTCAGCGCCGGTATCGTTTCGAGAATTGACCGCCTCCGCCGGGCGCGGCCTCCTCACGTACAGCACACTGTGTGGGTCACTGTACGTCTTCTGCCACCCCGGCAAAGCGCTCAGCAGCGTCCCCAGCGCGTCGTCACGGTTGATCAGGCAGGACTGGATGCTGTAAGCATCCAACAGGAACGGTGCAGCGACCCCCAGACGCGAGATACTGAGATAGTCGGCGAGCACACCCACTCGTTCGTAAATATCCGCGCGGCCGTCGACAAACACCATGTTCTGTCCATCCAACTGCCAGATCAGATAGCCGCCGTAACCGTAAGTGTTGTACATGGGCACAGGAGCGGGATGCGCCTTAAGATACGCGACAGCTTTCACCGGCCACTTCTCCTCCATGATGCTTTCGAGCCGGGCGCGCGAGGGGAAGAACCACACGATGGCGGCGACAACGAGCGTCATCAAGATGGCGTTCAGAGCGTACTTGTCACGGGTGGGTTCATAGGGCGGAATCCTGCGGGCGACGATCACGGCGAGCACCGGCGCGCAAAAGGGCACGAAGACCAGAACGAAGCGCAGGTGCAGGCACGCGGCCACCACCCCGGCGAAGAACAGCACGAGCTCCTCCAGCCGCCAAGCGGGCCGCAGCGTGACCTGAGCCAGCGCGAAGCCGAGGATCAAGGCCAGGAAGAGCTTGCCGAAGAACGCGTCAAAACTCATGGACTGCCACTCCTGGATGTTGGCCACATTGATCGGCTGGGAGAAGGCCATATTCATTGGGTAGAGGCAGATCTCAGTGCCGTAAGGCGTGATGGTGAGCGCCACGAGACTCAGGAGCGCTACCAATTCCAGGCGGAGACGCTCGCCGGAAGTCCAAAGCCGCGAGGCAAGTTCCCCCCAGTGAATGTCCACCAGGCCGCTGGCCCAGTAGACCCCCAGCGCAAAGAGTCCCAGGACGAAGCTGCCGTGCGTGTTGACCCAAACCAGGAAGAGCAGCGGCAGCAGCCACAGCGCCCCGGTATGCCCCTGGCGAAAGCGCTCGAGAACTATCAGGGTGAGCACCAGGAAGAGATACCCGAGCATCTGCGGACGCAGGCTACAGGAAGGATAGACCAGCGGCAGCATCACTGCGCAGATTACGAAAGCCGCTTTGGGATTCTCGCAGCGCAGCGTCGCGAGCGCGTAAATAGCGATGAGGATGGCAGCCGTAAGCACCAGGTCGAGCGCCATCAGCCCCCGGAATCCCCCGGCACGCTGGGCTGCCGCCAGCAGCACCTCACCCAGCCACTCGTAAGCGATCCAGGGGCTGCCGCGAGCCGTAAAGGAATAAGGGTCCACGGTAGGCCAGCGATGAGTGGAAAGAAGGGTGGCGCCCACCTTGATGTGCCACCAGACGTCGGGGTCCACCGAAAAGTTGCGCAGCGGTATGAAGATGCCACCCACCAGCAAAACGCCCAGGAGGGCAGGAAAGGAAATTATCTTCTTCCCAAGTGACGGGGACGTGGGGGCCAATTTGGTGGATGTCGCCAAGGTGTCTCGATTCACCTCGATGCTCCCCAAGCGGTTCCGCTCGACATCGGTCACGGCCAAGATGGCCGTGCCACTTCAGAATGAGCCACTACTTCGCATCAGCGGCGACGAGCTTCTGGAAAGCAGGAAGAACCGCGAAAGGGGTTCGGACGCTCGCCACGCTTTCACCGAGTTGGCGGATTTTTTCCGGCCGCAAATGCCCCAGCAGGACCCCGGCTTTGGCCAGGTAATCGATACGCTCGGGGACCAGGCCCATGACGCGCGCGCAGGTGGCGTCAACCGCCACGGGGTCGTCACCCAAAATGAGCACGCCGCTGGGCTTGGGAGATCCCTGCGTAGGGCCGTTGCCCTCCATGCCGATGATGCCATCCACGATGGCGAAATCCGGGCGCACGGTGCTGTTGATGTCGAGAATGGAGGGGGCGATGCCCGCCCAATGCAGAACATTCTTCGGCCACCCATAACAGCACCCCGGCACGATGCCGAACATGTTCTTGAGCGATAGCGTGACTCCCGCCCAATGATGCGTTTTGAGCTTGGGCAGGGAGACGATATAGTCCGCCTCCAAAACCGTGCGGGGAAAATAAATCTGCTTGAGCTTGGAAGCCCGCGTCCGCAAGTTGATGGCGTGAACTTCATCCAGGTTCAGATCCACAAAGAGATCACGCAGCGGGCCCAGGAAATCGCCCAGGCGAAGGGTCTCGACGATCCCCTCCGTATCGCGCTCATGCGCGGGCCCTTCGCCCACACGCACCGACTGCGCCCCGAGGCGCAGGAAAGTCTCCCGCACCGCCCCCACCACGGCTGGATGAGTGTTGATGACGCCTTCCGGATCAGGCTCCACGAAATTCGGCTTCAACAACACTTTCTTGCCGCGCACGGGCAGGTCAAACTCGCGCAAGGCCGTGAAGAGCAGGGCGCCGAGGTCGCAGTCGTAACTGCCGGAGCGAACGATGGCCACGCGCGACGGGGGCCGCATGAACGGAGGCATCAGGCTGGACTGGGCGAAGCTCATCGGGTTGCCGCCTCCCCTGTGGACGGGGCGGCCCCACTCTCTCCCTCGTTCAACGCCAGCATAACCCAGGCGATGGTGAGCACATTATCAAAAAAGTGGTTGGTGGAGTATAGCTCGTCGAGGGCGGGCGCCAGTGGTGGAACACGTCGTCCATACGCCGTCAGGCAGCGGTGCGCCAGCGCCAGCGACGCGGGTCCGTGAATGGTGTGGTAGACGCCCTCCAGCCAATCCAAGCTCCTCTGAATTTCCGTGCGCTCCGCATAACCCCCTAATGCTAACAGCGCCCAGGCGGTGGGGCCCAGGCGCGGCACACCCGCCACCCCATAAACCAGCGGGTTGCCGCTGTTCCATCCGCCGCCCGGACACATGCGGTCAAAGAGCATGCGCTCGGCCAATTGCCGGCGTTTCGACGCCAGGGGAGGCAGCATAGGAGGGGGTAGTGAGCGGAGAAACAAGAGCACATGGGCGGTGGGTTCAACCCAACTGGCTGTCCCCGGCGTCCAATTCCAGCCGCGCAGCGAGTCGTCCTGACCTACCACACGAGAATGGAATAGGGCGTGGCACAGTCGCCGCCAAACGGTGCCCTCCGCCGGCCACTCGTGCAGGAGCCAATGCAAGCCGCGTTCCACCGCCTTCTGCGCCCCACCCTGAAGATACAAAGCCTCGGAAGCGACGGATGTTGCCCAACAGCCTTGGGGCAGGCCGGGAAAGGGCGGCCAGGAACCGTCGGTCCGTTGCGCCTGCAACAGCCAGTCGCGCGCCCGCGCACACACTTCCACCGGGGGCGGCGCGGGGCGCGGGGAAATAAGCGCGGCGAGCGCCCACGCGGTGGTCTCCACAGCACTGGCAGAAGCTGGGTGGTAACCCCACCCCCCATCAGTGTTTTGGTGGGTGACGAGAAATTCCTGCCAGTACGATTCTCGGAGTGGGCCTGCGGTCATACGGGACACGGGTTACGGGACACGGGACACGGGAATCGCCTACATGACGATGCTCGGCGCCACCGGTTGATCGAGGCTGGGTTCCAGAGAGGTCTCCTCCGATTGAATCTTCAGGTCGTGAATCAAACGGTGCAAGTAGCCGCGCGCCAGGCCCAGGGAGCGAGCCGTTTCCGCCTTATTGCCGTTGCACTTTTGCAGGGTGCGCATCACCAGGCGGCGCTTGAAATCACGCAGTTCTTCTTCGTACGACCGCGGGACCTGAACTTGTTCGAAGCCATTTCGTAATTTGACCGGCAAATGCCAAACTTCAATGGTATGCCCTTCCGCCAGAACCACGGCGCGGCGAATCACATTCTCTAATTCGCGAACATTACCCGGCCAGGGGTATTCATCCATCGCTTCAATCGCCAGGCGCGAGAAACGCGTCACCTTCTTATCGAACTCCTGGCTGATCTGTTGCAGAAGATGGTGGGCAAGCAGAGCGAGCCCGCCGTTGCGCTCGCGCAGGGGCGGCAGATGCAGTTGAATTACATTCAGGCGGTAGTAAAGGTCCTCGCGGAATTCGCCGTTCTTGACCATCTGCTCCAGGTTCCGATGCGTAGCGCAAAGCAAGCGGACGTCCACCGTCAAGGGGGTGTTGCTGCCCAGCCGCTCAAAGGTGCGGTCGTGGAGCACGCGCAGCAGCTTGGCCTGCAATCCCAGGGGCAAATCACCAATCTCATCCAGGAACAGCGTTCCGCCGTTGGCAACCTCGAACCGGCCGCGACGCAACATCAGCGCTCCCGTAAAGGCGCCCTTTTCGTGGCCAAAGAGTTCGTCCTCCACCAGGTGCTCCGGCAGGTTGGCGGTGGAAAAGGCCACAAACGGTCCGGGGCTGCGCCGGCTGAGGCGATGCAGGGCACGCCCCAAGACGCTCTTGCCGGTGCCCGTCTCACCCGTTATCAGTACGTTCACATCACAAGGCGCCACCTTGCGCGCCAAGGCAAAAACTTCTTGCATCTTTTCGCCGAAGCCGATCATCCCATCGAGCCGGTCCGTCGAGGATTGCAGCGCGCGGAGCCGGCGCAATTCCTTCTCCACCTGATGCAGACGATGGGCGCGGCGCAACACCAGCCGCAGTTCGACGACGTCCGGGGGGCTCATCAGGACGTCATATGCGCCCGCTTCCACCAATCGCCGCACCGCGGCGGGATCATCATCGCCCAGCATAACCACGATCGGAGGTGAAAAATCCGTCTGCCGGAACTTCTCGAATTGTTCCTTTCCGGCCACGACTTCCGGGCTAAGGGGGAGGTCGCGCAGGTCCAGGAGGACACAGTCGTATCCCTCCTCCCAGCCCGGTGCGCCGTCCTTGCCGCTATCTTCGAATCTGATATCAAAGCCCTCTCCCAAAGCTCGGCCCACAACTTTGCCGAAATCCGGTTCGGGAGTCCAAAAGCAAACACGAATGATCTCTTTTTCCATTATGCCAATCCCGTCGAGGGGCTGACGAGAGAGGGGTTGCCCCATGGGCAGAGCCTTCCTCCGGCAGCGCTGTTATCGCTTCATTTCATTAACTGCTATCTACGCATTCTGGGGTGATCGAGGCGTCTAACCAATAGTACTCTCGTACCATGACTTTCGGGTATGCGTCGTTTCTAGTCTTGGACATGCGTGCGGCCTATGGCGCAAACCAGTAAGATCAACCGTGTTTGCTGGCATACTATGTACTTGAAACGAACGTGTGTCAAGTATTAGGGAATCCCCACAAGGATTTCCACGGCCACGGGAATCCCGGCGCGCAAGGCGGGTTTGAACTTCCAGCGCGAGAAGGCGGCACACGCTGCGGCGTTACTGATGGGATCAAGACCCTGAAGAACCGCAAGATCGCTCACCGAGCCGTCCTCATGGATGATCCCGTGCAGAATGATGATGGCGGGGGGAGGGTCCGGCTGCTCGGTGGGGCGGTGAAAGTCAAATTGTTCAATCGCCGCAGGGGGCGCAAGCGGCGGTTGGATATGAATCTGCACCACGCGCGAGGCGGTGTCCACTTGCGTGGCATTTTCGTGAGCGCAGTATTGAAGAATCCAGTTCTTCCCTGGCATCGAGAAGTATACCGTGTAGATCTTATCGCCGTGCAGCACGCCGAAAATGCGCAGCCCGCCGCCGCCCCAGGACCCGCTGCTCACCACGAGGCTGGGCGCGTGAGCTTTGGGAGTTTCCGGCTTTACGGCATAAACCAGATCTTCCGCCTTGAGCGGCGCCAGCGTTCCTGCGGAAATCCCCGCGGATCCGGCGTTCCCCGATATGCTAACCAGAGGGCTTGAGGCAGAACTACCGGGCCCTCCGCCACCAAGGTTTCCTTTTCCATTTCCGACGGCCACACTCTTGTCTCCCCCCGAGCCGTGGCCACCCTCCCCCACATCAGAGGGCTTGCCCGCCCCTCCCCCCGGGGATCCCTGCGTGGAACCGGAGGGACTGATCGAGAAAGCTCCCGCGTGTTGCCCCGCCGGAATTGCGTCCTTCAGCGGAATCGGATCCACACTCAGCGCCATGATCTTTGGTCCGCCCCTAGGCTTCGGGGTGTCGCTCGCGGCGGCAGTTGCAGAGGGGCTGCTGGGTGGCGGCGCTGGGGAGGCCTCAGCGGCCGGGTGGGCAGTTCCATGAGGAGCGGGCGAGGGCGGCACGGGAACAACCTGGGCGGCCAGCGGCGCCGTCTCCTTTACAGGTGGTGGAGGTGGCGGGACCTCGAGACGGGGCATAGGAATCTCCGGAAGCTGCACCGCCAACTTCAACGGGGGCGGCGGGGGCGGGGATGGCACGGCGGACTTCAGCGCCGGCGCCATGCTCGGGATTTCCGGGGGCTTGGGAGGGGGAGCCGCTTTCGGTTTCTCCGGCGCCGGATTGGCGACCTTTTCAGGCGTCGATGATGAGGGTTTAGCAGCCTCGGGCGCCGGCGCTGGCCCTCCGGTAATCAAGTCCGGAATTTTCAGGTCTTTGAGCAGTTTAAGGTCCGGAGGCGCATTTTCGGTCATGAGAGTGAGATGAGAATTGTCCGGGTGGGGCGGGTTGGAAATGATCGTTATGCGCGGATCATAATGGCTGCTGCCCAAGCGTGGGCGCCTGCCATGTTTCGCCCCGAGTCCCGTAGGGGGAGGCCGTGGCGTGACCCTACTAGCGCTGTCAGGGTTGATCACGGGAAGGAAATCCGGCAAACTCAAGTGTCGAAACTCGTACACGATCATGTGGGGATGACTTGACGTTTTCGCCGGTGGTGGCCCCATGAAACGGGACAGGATAACTGCGAACGGGATGCTCCAAAGAAAGAACAATACGGAAAAGTGCATCAGGCTGGAGGTCAGGAAAGCGGGCACGAACCGCCGGACTTTAGGCCAGGGAGCGCCCCGGCCCAGCCGGATGGGAAACACCGGGGGATCAGTTTCCCACAATTTCGACCACACCGCGGAAGGCTTCCGTGAGCGCGGTACCTGAGCCTCTGAGAACAGGGGTAATTGCCCCGGGGAGGTCCCGAAAGTAAACGTAATGCCGTGGCGTCCGGCGGCACCCCCGGCAAGGACCGAATTGGTGGGAACAATTTTCTTTCTTCCAGCGGAATTCGCCATGGTGAAAAGCTTACAGCCGACAGCTTACAGCTAACAGCGGACAGCTAATAGTGAGCCTGACTCCCGTTCCCCCAGGACCGGAATAGACCAATCCGGACCCGGCCGTGTTCAAGAATCCCGAAGCGACTCAATTTTCCCCTTCTTTGCATGCCATCAACCGACTTGGGGGTTTTTTGGCCCGCATCAATTTCGACACTTTCCTGCCCGGTGAGCGCGAGAGCTTATTAACATATTGGGAACCATGACGTGCACTCGTGATGCCAAAATACCCCCAATTGCTGTGACTGGTGAAGATTATTGAACCCGGGAGTCGCCCAACGAAGTTGTCCTCTTTTGGTTACACTCGTGGAAGCAGGTCATGACCTCTCTTTAGCCGGCAGGCCGCACGCGGAAACAAGATGAACATTGATTCTTTGTATCGGGGGGAATGCTCAAACGGACTCCGCTTCAGAACCAGGACCGAGGAAGTAACTATTGCAGGCCTCTCGAATCGCATCCAAAGTTAGCAGGGGTTGTTTCCCTTCGTATTTTGCCTTCCAACAGATGTGCTGGATGATGTCCCGCGGATAGCAAGCCCGCAGGGGCTGACGCAACTCGGAAAGCGCTTTGATGAACCCGTCCACGACGGAGGCGTCATACGCCAGGCCGGACTGCGTGCAAACCCGGCGCGAGATCTCGTGGAACTGTTCGTCCGTAACGTAAGTCACCTTGATTTTGGTCTGGATTCTCCGCATGAAGGCTTCGTCAGCCAGGCTGGCAGGGTTCAAGTTTGTAGAAAAGGCAACAATCAAATCAAAAGGGATTTCGAACTTGTTACCGCCCGCCAGGGTTAGGAAATCGATCCGGCGGTCCAAGGGCACGATCCAGCGATTGAGCAACTCCGCGGGTTTTATCCGTTGCCGGCCGAAATCGTCGATAATGAGGATGCCGTTGTTGGCCTTCATCTGAAGCGGCGCGGAATAATAGCCCAGGGCGGGATTGAATTGAAGATCCAGCAGCTCCATGGTCAGTTCGCCCCCCACCATCACCCGCGGGCGACGGCAAAGGACCCAGCGCCGGTCGCAATCGGCGGGCATAGTCTCTTCCCGCGAAATGTGGACAAGCGGGTCAAAGACGGTAACGATCTGGCCTTGGACCTCCACTGCGTAAGGAATCCACACCGAGTCCTTATAAATCCGGGGTAGGGTTTCCGCGATCAAGGTTTTTCCCGTTCCGGTGGGACCGTACAGGATGATCGATTGCCCGGAAACCAGCGCCGCGCCCAATTGATCTAACATGCTGTCGCTGACCACGAGATTCTCAAACGCCTGGTGAAGATCAGCAGAGTGGACTACGACATCGCTCACGCTCTGAGCGCGGATCACTTCGACGTAGGCTGAAAGGGACACGGGGGCGGGACCTGAATACATGTCCCGAGACAAGGTGCCTTGCGCCTCGGTTTTCCCCTTCGAGGTCGTGACAATCCTATGGACGCCGCCGGCCATGCCCACGACCTCGACGAACTGAGCCCTGCGGATGTGCTCGAAGATCTCATAAATGACCCCGGGGTGGAGCTTCATCCGCCTGCCCAACTCCGAGAGCGAAAGTTCGCCGGCGAAATAGAGTGTCTTCAGGGTCAGGTCTTCGAGCAGGTGCATGGGGACGCGCGTTCCCTCGACGGTTTCAGGCTGGCGCCCGACGAAACGCATGGTTTCGGAGATCGGTTGGGCATATGGCGTTGTTCCCATCGTTGTCCTCCCTGGCCCAGAGAATCCAAATTGCCGCAGTCTCGCCCAGCATGGCCCCAAACAGCCGCTACGTCAAATGGCTCGCTGCCAAAAGCGGTTTCCGCCGACCGTCAGGCCCGCATTGGGGCACTATCGGTGGGACATTTTGCCACGCTTTCTATGGATTTTTGTATTTTTTTATAAGTTGCTTATTTTCAGTATACTAGCGGCTTTGGCAAGGAGAAAATCCGATTTCTGAGCCTTTGTTTTCAGTAGTCTGACGGCTTTGGGGTTTTCGCGATGGGCTGACAACAAGTCCCCATGCAATTTGGGGTGGTCGAGGCTTCGAAATCCGCATCATCAATCTCTTCCCGCTTCGCGCCGCGGGCGCGCTTTCCTTAAGCCGACAACCGATTAGATGCGTCGGCTCCAAACATCAATCGCACATTATAGTCTACGTTAAAACCATTTGTCAAGAAAAATCGTAACGGAATCCTCGGGGTAGGAAAAAAATTTGACCCGTCGCAGAACTCAACCGAGCGGACGGCGGGATCATTCTACATCCCTTCTGCCTGGGAATTCTCCGGGGCCGGAGAAAACCCTGGCTGGCCCACCACCGCATCCGGGTAGTAACTCATCTGGATGTGGCACGGCCGTTCCGCCCGTGAGCGGTTACGGCCATGATGGCCGTGCCACTTCCAAATGAATCGCCCCCCGCATCGGCATTTGATTGACAGTCTCTCCTCGCGATTCGTATAATGGTTGTTTTCAGGAAACAGGAGAAGAGAAATCTATGTACGCTATCTTTCGGACAGGCGGGAAGCAGTACAAGGCCTCACCCGGTGACGTCATTCGCGTGGAACGCGTGGCGGGCGATCCGGGCTCGACGGTCGAGTTCAACCACGTGTTCGTGGTGCGGACGGAAAAGCTTACCGTGGGTGCCCCGCTGGTCGAGAACGCCAAGGTCACGGGAAAAATTCTCACCCACGACCGCACCGCCAAGGTGCGCGTGTTGAAATACAAGCGCAAGAAGCAGTACCGGCGCACGATTGGTCATCGCCAGCACTTCAGCCAGGTTCTAATCCAGGACATCGTAACGGGCTAGAAGTTAGAATCTAGAAGTTAGAAGCTAGGAGATAGAATTTAGGATCTGGGAGCTGGTAGCCAGACGGAAGAAGCGAGGCGATAGGACTTCTAACTTCTAGATTCTAGCTCCTGACTTCTAACTTCTAGCCCCAGCAAAGGAATTTGGACAATGGCACATAAAAAAGGTCAAGGAACATCCCGCAACGGCCGCGACTCCAACGCCCAGCGTCTGGGCGTGAAGCGCTTTGACGGCCAGACGGTATCCGGCGGGTCGATTCTGGTTCGCCAGCGCGGCACGCGCTTGAAGGCCGGCGAGAATGTCGGCCTGGGCAAAGATGACACGCTCTTTGCCAAAGTCTCCGGCGTCGTGCGCTTTGAGGACAAGGGCCGCCTGGGCCGGTACGTCAGCATCCTGGTCCCATCTACGAACTGAAGATCGGGTGATCCGATGGTCGGGTGAACACGCCACGGCAAGCGAAACTCGAAAATCGAAACTCGAAAATCGCACGTGCTTAGCCCCGAGTTTCGATTTTCGAATTTCGATTTTCATGCTGGTGTTACTCGTTCGATCACCCGGTGATCCGATCACCTGATCTGCTCACCCGATCACCAGATCACCCGATCACCCGATCCCTGACATGTTCATTGATGAAGCCAAAATTCACGTAGCCGCCGGCGGAGGGGGAAACGGCTGTGTGGCGTTTCGACGGGAAAAATTTGTGCCCCGCGGCGGACCCAGTGGTGGCGATGGCGGGCGTGGGGGCGACATCATTCTGGCAAGCGATCCCCACCTGAACACACTGTTGAAGTTTCGTTATAATCCCGAGTACCGGGCCCAACGCGGAGGCCACGGCGAGGGCTCCAATTGCCACGGGAAGGACGGCGCCGATAACACGGTGACGCTCCCCGTGGGCACGGTGGTTTACGACTTGGCCACCGGTGAAAAGCTTTGGGATTTTGATGCGCCGGGGCGGCGGGTGATTGCCGCTCAGGGCGGACGCGGCGGACGCGGCAATGCGCGCTTTGCTACTTCCACTCATCAGGCTCCGCGCAAGGCCGAGCCGGGCACGCCGGGCGTCGTGCGCGATTTGCGGCTGGAACTGAAGTTGCTCGCTGACGTCGGATTGGTGGGCTTTCCCAATGTGGGAAAATCCACGCTGATTTCACGGCTCAGTGCCGCGCGCCCGCGCATTGCCGACTATCCCTTTACTACCCTCGCGCCCTGCCTGGGAGTGGTGGGACTCGACCGGGAACGTTCCTTCGTCATGGCCGATATTCCCGGACTCATCGCCGGGGCGCATGAAGGCAAAGGCCTGGGCATACGCTTCCTCCGGCACGTGGAGCGGACGCGCTTACTGCTTCACCTCATCGATGTGGCGGAGCAATCCGGACGCGACCCGCTGGAGGATTACGACGTCATTCTGAACGAGCTCAAGAGTTTCAGCCCCGTGGTCGCTGCCAAGCCCATGCTGCTGGTGGCCTCGCGCATTGACGCCGTGGGCGAAGGCGATCGCCTGGTTCGCCTGCGCGAATTCTGCGCTGAACGCGGACTGCGTTTGTATGAGATTTCCTCCGTGACCGGGGAAGGGTTGGAAGAATTGAAAGAGGCGATTTGGGCGAGGCTGGAGCAACTGCCAAAATCGGGTGATCCGGTGATCGGGTGAACAAGCCACTCCCAACGGAACTCGAAATTCGAAGCCCGGGGTTCAGGTTTTGCGATTTTCGAATTTCGAGTTTCGATTTTCGTCCTTTGGAAGTTCACCGGATCACCCGATCACCCGATCACCCGATTCCCTGGTTCTTATGAACATTGCACTTTTTGGCGGAACATTTGACCCCATCCATGCCGGGCACCTGGCGGCAGCGCGGGCGGCGCAGCGCCGCTTTCGGCTGGAGCGGATACTTTTCATCCCCACCGGCAATCCGCCCCACAAGATACACGACCACCTGACAGATTACGCTCAACGCTATGCGATGGTGGCCCTGGCTTGCGCCGGCGCCCCGCGTTTTATCCCCTCGAATATTGAGGCGCCTTCCGCGGATGGGTCGCCGCGCTACTCCATCAACACGGTGCGGGGGGTGCGGCGAAAGCTGCGCCAGCACGATCGGCTGTTCTTCCTGACCGGCGCCGACGCCTTCCTCGACCTTCCCCACTGGCGAGAGTTCCGGCGCTTGCTCGATTCGGTGGAGTTCATTGTCGTGTCGCGGCCCGGCTTTGATGTGGACGCGCTCCGCCAGGTGGCGCCGCCTGACCTGCTGCCGGCCCGCCACCTTCGCCAGAAGGCGGAGACGATTCGCTTACGCCACGGCGCCATCCACCTTTTGCACGGCGTGGACGCCCCCGTCGCTTCCCGTGACATCCGGCAGGCAGTGCGCGCTCGCAAACCCATCACTGGCCTTGTTCCCAAGCTTGTGGAAGAATACATTCTGAAGGAAAGGTTGTACGCTTCCGGCGCTAGCGTGAAACGTTTGCATCGATGACACCACAACTCCGCGAAGCGATCCAGGCGGCCCAGGATCGTAAAGCTTTGGACTTGCTCGTCTTGGATCTGGAAGGCGTCTGTTCGTTCACCAGCAACTTCCTGATTTGTAGTGGGACCTCCACGCGCCACACCCAGGCCATTTGCGATGGCATCGTGGAAAGATTGAAAAAGTCCGGGCACGCGCCCACCCACGTGGAGGGCTACAATCAGGCGGAGTGGATCCTGGTGGACTATCTCAATTTCATCGTCCACATCTTTGTCGAGCGGGCGAGGGAGTTTTACGACTTGGAGCGTCTCTGGAAAAACGCCCCCAAGATAAATATCGGGTGATCCGGTGATCGGGTAATCGGGTGAACAGGCGATTGCAAGCGAAACTCGAAAAGCGAAACTCGAAAATCGGACGACCTTAGCCCCGAGTTTCGATTTTCGAATTTCGATTTTCGTCCTGGTCTTGGTCACCCGATCACCGGATCACCGGATCACCCGATCTTTGCCATGCGCATACGAATTCTCAGTGAGGGCAAGACCAAGGATTCCCACCTGCGGGCGCTTCAGCAAGACCTGGCGGGTCGAATCAAGCATTTCACCCCCTTGAGCCTGGAAGAACTCCCGGCCCGGCGGGGAGCGAGCCAAGCCCGCAAGGCGGGATTAACCTCCGCGGAGCGCGCGCTACTGGAGAAACTGCGCGGCGCAACCAAAGTCCTGCTCGACGAGCGGGGGCGCGAGCGGACCTCGCAGGAGTTTGCGGATTGGCTGGGCCTGGAAGCTTTGCGGGGCTCGCGGGAATTGGCCTTTTTGATCGGTGGCCCGGATGGCTTCTCCGCGGCGTTTCGGGAAGAGGCCGACGTCCTGCTGGCGCTTTCCCGCATGACCCTGACGCGCGATTGGGCGCGCACGCTTTTGCTCGAACAGATTTATCGCGGCTTCAGCATCCTGCGCGGATATCCGTACCCCCGGTGAGGAAAATCGGGTGATCCGATGATCGGGTGATCGGGTGAACAGGCAACTGCATCGAATCTCGAAAATCGAAACTCGAAAATCGGAGGAATTTAGCTCCGAATTTCGAGTTTCGAATTTCGATTTTCGTCGTTGTATTGCTCACCCGATCACCCGATCATCGGATCACCCGATGGCCTGATTGGAGCTTCTCTTGCCAGAAGAGCGAAAAGGGTTGATTATCGTGCATACGGGCCCCGGCAAGGGGAAGACCACCGCCGCGCTGGGCATGGCGCTTCGGGCGGTGGGGCAAGGTCTACGGGTCCTAATGGTACAATTCATCAAAGGCTCGTGGCATTATGGCGAGCTGGATGCGGCCAAGATGCTGGGCGACGAGCACCTGAAGATCATGCCCATGGGCCGCGGGTTCGTGAAGGTCGGGGCAGAAAAACCTGACTCGGAAGACGTGCGGATGGCCGAAGAAGCATGGCAATTTGCCCGTGGGGAAATTCTGAGCGGGCGGTACGAGATGGTGATTCTCGACGAAATCAACTATGCCATCAGTTACAAAATGCTGGCGCCGGAGCCCGTGGTGGAAACCTTGAAGCGCAAGCCGGAAATGGTGCACGTAATTCTGACCGGGCGGAACGCGCACCCCACGCTCATCGATTTGGCCGACCTGGTCACGGAAATGCGCGAGGTCAAACATCCCTATCAAAAGGGAATCCTCGCGCAGAGAGGGATAGAATACTGAGGATCGGTTGATCGGGCCATCGATTCATTTAAGGGCTGTCCGTGGTCAGTTGTCCGTTGTCCGTGGCTTTATCTTTCGATGACCGCGTATGAACTGCAACGGACCACGGACCACGGACAAAGGACAGCTTCTAGATGACCCGATGAGCCGATGACCCGATGGATAGATTCCTATGACTTGGTTCCGCAAAGAAAAGCAGCCGCTGGAGACACCCAAGGAGAAGCGCGTCCAGACCGAAGGTCTTTGGGTGAAGTGCGATAAGTGCAAGCAAATCCTTTGGAAAAAGGACCTTGAGGCCAACCTGCAATGCTGCCCCAAGTGTGGGCATCATTTCAAGCTGGGCTCGCGCGCGCGGCTGGAGACGCTGTTTGACGAAGGGCGTTATGCCGAGCATGACGCGCGCCTTGCCTCCACCGACCCGCTGAAATTCAAAGACACAAAGCTTTATCGCGACCGCCTGAAGCAGGCCGAGAAAGTGACCGGCATGAAGGACGCGGCGTTGACGGGCGAAGGGTTGATTGAAGGCAATCCCGCCATGATCTGCGCGATGGAGTTTCAATTCGTGGGCGGAAGCATGGGTGCGGCGGTGGGCGAAAAGGTGACGCGCGCCATCGATCGCTGCATCGAAAAGAAATTGCCCCTGGTGATCGTTTCCTGCTCAGGGGGGGCGCGCATGATGGAAGGCGCCATCAGCCTGATGCAGATGTCCAAGATCTGTTCGGCGCTGGCGCGCCTGGACGAGGTCCACAAACCCTACATTTCCGTGCTCACGGATCCCACCACCGGCGGCGTCACCGCCAGCTATGCCATGCTCGGCGACTTGAACATTGCGGAACCCGGGGCGCTGATCGGCTTCGCGGGCCCGCGCGTCATCGAGCAAACCATTCGCCAGAAGCTGCCCGAAGGGTTCCAGCGCGCCGAGTTCCTCCTGGAACACGGCATGATCGACGCCATCGTCCCGCGCAAGGAATTGAAGGGTTATATCGCGCGCGCCTTTCGCCTGATGCACGCCTGGGACTCTTAGGAAATCGGGTGATCGGGTGATCCGGTGATCGGGTGAGCATCCCATCCATTTCTGTCACGTCGCAGAAGACCGCAAGCAGAAAATGAACGAGGAACTGCGCGGGGCTTTTTGCTCACCCGATCACCGGATCACCCGATCACCCGATCACTTGATTCCGATGACCTACCCTGAATGCCTGAAATACCTTGCCGACCTGGGTCAGGAGTTGCACGGGCGGAAATTCGGCCTGGAGGCCATCTCGCGCATCCTGGTGGAATTGGGCCGCCCGCACGAGCGCTACGACACCGCGATCGTGGCGGGAACCAATGGCAAGGGCTCCACCTGCGCCATGCTGGCCAGCATTCTTGCGCACGCGGGTTACCGTACCGGACTGTTCACTTCACCCCATCTGATGCGCGTCAATGAGCGCATGCGCGTGAACGGCCGGGAGGTTTCTGACGCCGATTTTGCGGCCGCATTCACCGCGGTCGCCGCGGCCGTCGAGCGGCTGATTGGCCGGAAAGACCTGTTGAACCCCCCGAGCTTTTTTGAATTCCTGACTGCCACAGCGTTCCAGCACTTTGCCCACGCAGAAGCTAAGTTCGTCGTGCTGGAAGTGGGCATGGGCGGACGGCTGGACGCCACCAACGTCACCGACCCGCGCGTGGCGTTGATTACCAACATCGATTTCGACCACATGGAATTCCTGGGCTCCACGCTGGCCGCCATCGGCGCGGAAAAGGCCGGCGTCATCAAACCGCATCGCGCCGTGATTTCCGGAGTGGAAAATGCGGAGGCTGCCGCCGCCATTCGCCACCGCGCGGAGGAATGCCAAGCGGAGTTGCTGGAGTTGAAGGACCTGGCGCAGATCACCAATCTTCACGCCATGCAAGGCCGCTACTCGTTCGACCTGGCGCTCGGCGAAGAGCGCTTCGCGCGACTGACCTGCCCCTTGCTGGGGAAGTTTCAGGTGAAGAACACCGTGGCCGCAGTCGCCGGGGCGTGGCGGCTGGAAGCCGAGGGATTTGATATTTCCCGCCGCAGCATTCTACAAGGGCTGCGCGCCGCCTCCTGGCCTGGACGCCTGGAACCCATTTTTTCCAAGCCCTTGGTGCTGCTCGATGGCGGGCACAATCCCGGCGCCGCGCGTGAGCTCGCCGCGTTCATACGGGAAGAGCTTCCCGGACGGCGCGTGCGTTTGGTGTTTGCTTCCATGCGCGATAAAGCCATCCGGGAAATCTGCGCCAGCCTTTTCCCGCTGGCGGAGGAAGTTTATTTGACGCATCCTGAGCACGTGCGCGCCGCGACGCCCAAGGAGATTCTGGCCGCGCTCGATTCCCGGCCTGCCAGTCTGCACATTGAAGTTGAGCCGGTCCGCGCCCTGGAAAAAGCTTGGCGCGCCAGCTCGCCGGATGACGTGGTGCTGGTGGTCGGATCGCTTTTCCTGGTAGGCGCTATCAAGAAAGCACAGCGCGAGGGAAAGCTGCGCCTGCTGACCTCCAGCGAAGTCACAATACCGCCGTTTTAATGCTGTCATGGACACCCCCCGGCCAACTGTCGCCCCCAAACCCCGCAGGAGCGGGCGCGTCCGCTACCTCCTGAGCTACGCCCGATCCCTGCTGTTCACCAATCTCCTCATTTATTTCTACACCGCAGTTTGCGGAACGCTATCCCTGCTCGGTTCCCTCTTCGACTCGCAGGGCAGGTGGCAACACGCTTGCGCCCGGACGTGGTCGTGGTTGATTCTGAAAACCAGCGGCATCCGCGTGCGCGTGGAAGGGCTGGAGCATGTCAATCCTGGCCAAACCGCGATTTATTGCGTGAACCACCAGAGCGCCATGGATATTCCCGTCCTGTTTGCGAGCCTGCCGGCGCAGTTTCGCTTCGTGGCCAAGCGCTCGTTGTTTCACCTGCCCTTCCTGGGCTGGCACCTGCTGCGCTCGGGGCATATCCCCGTGGACCGCGACCGTCCGCAGCAAGCCATGAAAAGCATGAAAAAGGTGGCGCAGGAAATCCGCCAGGGAAAATCCGTGCTCCTCTTCCCCGAGGGCCATCGCAGCCGTAACGGCCAATTGCTCCCTTTCAAGGCCGGCAGCTTTTACATTGCCATCCTCTCGGGAGTTCCGATTGTGCCCATCACTCTGAATGGAACGGCCTGCGTCCTCAAGCCAGACACCTATCACGTGCGCGCCGGACAAACCGAAATGATCGTCCACCCGGCCATCTCCACCCAGGGACTGACCCTGCACGGTGTGGACGCGCTTTCGCAGAAGGTCAGAGACGCAATTGCCTCGCGCTTTGTGCCAGGGGCGGAGTGAGGGGTGTGATGTCGCTTGACCGAATATATGAGTAGATATATATTGATATGATGGCAGAAGCCGAACGGCCGCTGATCTGGATGGGTTCAACCCGGAGAGACTTGCGCGGCTTCCCGCGCCAAGTCCGGCGCGATATCGGCCAGGCTCTGTATGCTGCGCAGCACGGGGAAATTGACCCCTCAGCCAAACCGTTGAAAGGCTTTGGCGGAGGCTCGGTGGTTGAAATTATCGCGGACCACAAGGGCGACACATGGCGTGCGGTGTATACGGTCCGCTTTGCAGAGGCGATCTACGTCCTTCATGCGTTCCAAAAGAAATCGAAGAGGGGTATCACCACGCCCAAGCGCGAAATGGACCTCGTTCACCGACGCTTGGCTGAGGCCGAACGTCTCCACCAAGAAAGGCAAAACTAATATGGCCGCGAAGAGACCGGTGAAGTTCGAAAAGAGCAGCGGGAACGTTTTCGCCGATCTCGGACTTCCCCATCCCGAGCAGGAGCTTTTGAAAGCGCGCCTCACCCTGCAGATTTACCGTCTCATCAAGCAGCGCGGCCTCACTCAGGCGCAGGCGGGGGAAATCCTCGGCGTCCAACAACCCCGTGTCTCTGCCTTGATGCGCAACCGAGCCGGCGCCTTCTCCGTCGAGCGTCTCATGGATTTTCTCACCGCCCTGGGCCAGGACGTGGAGATTACCGTCCGGCCTACACACAAGGAACATGGCAGCGTCTCCCTCATGGTGTGACGCTAGCACGTGGGTCAGGAATTTATGGCATTAAGAGATATAGATAGTTCGCACTCGTGATGGGGGAAACCGGGCACGCGCGTTCCTTGTTCGCCCGATCACCGGATCGCCCGATCGCATCCAATGAACATCGCTCTTGAAAACCAAGTTGCACTTATCACCGGCGGCTCGCGCGGCATTGGCGCGGCCACGGTAAAGCTCTTCGCGGAGGCTGGCGCGCGGCTGGTGTTCAGTTACCTGCGCGCGGCGCGGGAGGCGCAGGATCTGGTTCGAGGGTGCGGGGGCAGCGACCGAATCGTGGCCGTGCGCGCCAATGTCGCCAAAATGGCAGACGCCAAGCGCTTGGTGGCGACGGCGATCCGGCAGTTTGGAAGACTGGACATCCTGGTGGCAAACGCCGGCATTTGGAATTACGCCCCCCTGCCCATCGAAAAAATGACGGAAAGTGAATGGGACGAAATGATGGCGGTCAACCTCAAGGGTGTTTATTCGGTCATCCACCACGCCGTCCCGCTCATGATCCGCCAGCGGGGTGGACGCATCATCGTGGTATCTTCGACCGCCGGCCAGCGCGGCGAGGCGTTTCACACCCATTACGGAGCGGCCAAAGGAGGGGTGATTAGTTTGGTGAAAGGCCTCTCCACCGAGCTTGCCCCGCATCATATCCTTGTGAACTGTGTGGCGCCGGGGTGGATCGAGACGGACATGGCGCGGCCGGTGCTGAAGAACCGTCGTTTGCGCTGCCAGGCGATCTCCGTCATCCCCCTCCGCCGGTTTGGCCGTCCGGAAGAGGTGGCCATGCCCATCCTATTTCTTGCCTCTTCGCTCGCCACGTATATGACCGGAGAGGTCGTCAACGTCAATGGAGGCAACGTTCTCTGTGGTTAAATCGCTTCACACGAAGGCTCTTGGCATTCTTGGGGGAATCGCCATGGTGGCCGCGGTGATCTCTGGTAAGCCGCCGGCACAGCAGCGCGCGGCCCCTCAACAATCCCAGCACATCGACCCTCGCGCGCGGCAAATGCTGGACCGCGCCATTCAGGCGATGGGCGGCCAAGCTTTCTTGCACGCCAAATCTCTTACCACGAAGGGCCGCGCCTTCTTTTTCCAGGACGGAGCCACCGCCGGCATGGAACCCTTCGAGAGCTATGTGCTGTACCCTGACAAGCGCCGCTTCTCCTATGGCAAGACCAAGCCGGTCCTCCTGATCAACAACGGTGAAAAGGGCTGGGAACTCGATCGCTATGGACTGATCGCCCAGCCCGATCAGCAGCTTCAAGGCTGGATCACCGCCAACCGCTACAGCTTAGAGAACCTGCTGCGCTTGCGCATCAACGAACCCGGCGTGCTCATCCAAATTGGCAAGGCCGACTTTGTGGATAATGCGGCGACCCAGGGGATTGAGATCATTGCAGCAGGAGGGACCAGCGTACGCCTGGATTTGCACCGGCAAACGTTCGTCCCGACCCGTATCACCTACCGCGTAAGGAACGTCAAGGAAGAGGCCTGGGATGACTATGCGGACGCGTACGCGGACTACAAGACCATTGATGGGATCCAAACCCCCATGCATATTACCCGCTACCTGCTGGGGGATCGGATCGGGGAAACCTTCCGCAACGCCGCCAAATACAACGAAGAGTATCCTCCCAACTACTTCACTCCCGAGTGACGTGACCCGGGACACGGGGCACGGGACACGGGATACGGGGTAAGGGACTGAGGCGAAAGCGGGATTTTACATAGTTCGGTGATTCCGGAGAAGGGGACCGCAGATGGGGCACGAGTTTCGAATGGCGAGTCCGTTTCCCCGTATCCCGTGTCCCGTATCCCGTATCCCGGTTCTGCTATAATGATCGGATGGAGTCAGCGTGAAAGAATCATCCAGGATTCGCAGCACCACGATTTTGTGCGTTCGCCGGGGCGGCCGATTGGCCATGGGTGGCGATGGCCAGGTCACCATGGGCGAAAATGTGGTGAAACAGAAGGCGCGCAAAATCCGGCGCCTGTACAATGAAAAAGTGATCGCGGGCTTTGCCGGCAGCACCGCGGATGCGCTCTCGCTGTTTGCCCGCTTCGAGCAAAAACTCGAGGAATATCACGGCAACCTGAACCGCGCCGTGGTGGAACTGGCCAAGGATTGGCGCACCGACCGCGCCTTGCGCCACTTGGAAGCATTGCTGTTGGTGGCGGACGAAAAATATACCTATCTCGTCAGCGGCAATGGCGACGTGATCGAGCCCGACGACGGGATTGTGGCGATCGGTTCGGGCGGTCCTTTTGCCTTGGCTGCCGCGCGCGCCCTCGCCAAGCACACGGAAATGCCCGCCAAAGAAATCGTCCAGGAGGCCATGCTTCTTGCCGGGGAGATTTGTATTTTCACCAACGATCAGATCATCATCGAGGAGATTTAAGAAAGGGTAAAGGATAAAGGCTAAAGGGTAAAGAACAAGGGGTAAGAGCTGAATGCTGGGAACTGAACGAGGGCGGTGGCAGATAAACTTTACCCTTTATCCTTTACCCTTTACACTTTAGAACATGGTTTTCTACTTACCCGAGAATATCGAGAATGCCGCGTCGCTCGACGACCTGACCCCGCGGCAGATTGTCAGTGAACTCGACAAGTATGTGGTGGGCCAGGCCAACGCCAAGCGGTCCGTGGCGGTGGCCTTACGCAACCGCATGCGCCGGCAAAAACTGGCGCCGGAACTCGCCGAAGACATCCTTCCCAAGAACATCATCATGATCGGGCCGACCGGCGTGGGCAAGACGGAAATCGCCCGCCGCCTGGCGCGCCTGACCAATTCCCCTTTCCTCAAGGTGGAAGCCTCGCGTTTCACCGAGGTCGGCTACGTCGGGCGCGACGTGGAATCGATGATCCGCGACCTGGTGGAAGTATCCATCGACATGGTGCGCGAAGAAAAGGTCGACGAGGTCGCGGAGAAAGCCGAGCAGAATGCCGAGGAGCGATTGCTCGACCTGCTCCTGCCGCCGCCCGCCCTGATGCGGAAAGCGGATAAGACGCAGGTGGAAAGCGACGATGGCCGCACCGCGACGCACGAGCAGTTTCAGCGCACGCGCGAGAAGCTCCGCGCCCAGCTTCGCGAAGGCAAGCTCGATGACCGTGAAGTGGAAGTGGAGATGCGCGACCGCAGTATGCCCGCGTTCGAGGTCATTACTTCGCAGGGCGTGGAAGAGATGGATATCAATATCAAGGATATCCTTCCCGGCCTCTTCGGGCAACGCACCAAGAAGCGGCGGATGCACGTGACCGAGGCCATGGAATACCTGATTCAGGAGGAGGAAAACCGGCTGATTGACATGGACCAGGTCACGCGCACGGCGGTGGAGCGCGCTGAGCAGTCAGGTATTATCTTTCTGGATGAGATTGACAAGATTGCGGGCCGGGAGCGAGGGGGGGGCGGGCCGGACGTAAGCCGCGAGGGCGTGCAGCGCGATATCCTGCCCATCGTCGAGGGGACCACGGTCAATTCACGTTACGGTATGGTCCGCACGGACCATATCCTGTTCATCGCCGCGGGCGCCTTCCACGTCAGCAAGCCTTCCGACCTGATTCCCGAATTGCAAGGCCGTTTCCCCATCCGGGTGGAGCTGCACTCGCTCACCACGGACGACTTCATCCGCATCCTGAAGGAGCCCAAGAGCGCGCTGGTAAAGCAATATGTCGCCCTGCTTGACACGGAAGGCATCAAGCTGACTTTCACTGACGAAGCGCTTCAGGAAATCGCCAAATTTGCCGCGGCGGTAAACGAAGCCACGGAAAACATCGGAGCGCGGCGCCTGCACACCATCATGGAAAAACTGCTCGATGAGATATCTTTCGAGGGGCCCGACCTGAAGAAGAAGATCGTGCGCATTGACGCAGTTTACGTACAGAAGCAATTGACCGACATCGTCAAGAATCAGGATCTCAGCCGATACATCCTGTGAGAAATTATTTTCGAGCGCGGCGAGCGGCCGCCCCTAACTTCTCCTATCCGCGCATAACCTTGCCGAAACGCCTTCTGCAAGCCTTGGTGCTGGCTTCCGCCGCCGGGTGGGTTTTTGGATGCGGCGTGCAAGGGACTCCCCATCCCCCCCGCCTGGAGCGCCCCGCGAAAATCACGAACCTCTCCGTCGTGCAAATCGGCCAAAGCCTGGAAATCCACTTCCACCTTCCCCAGCAGACCACGGAGGGTGCGCGTGTGACGAAGCCGTTGGAGGTCGAAATTCTCCGCGCCGTCGCCCCCCAGGGCTCGGGCCTCTCCAAGTTGCCGGAACCGGAGGTTTGGACGCACCTACTCCGCGAGGAGTGGTTGCCGTACACCAAGGACAATAATGTTTCCTACTCTGCCCATTTGACCGAGCGGGAATTTCACGACTGGAGAGGGCAGACCCTGGTGGTGGGCGTCCGCACGCTGACGCGGGGATTCCGGCACCAGGCGCTCGAAAGCGGTCCCTCCAACCTCGTCGACGTGCCCATCGAGGATGTGGCGGAGCCCGTGGGGAGCGTCCATTGCGCGGTCACTGAAAAGGCCGTGGAAGTTCAATTCCCCCCTCCCACTAGGGCGATCAGCGGCGAGCCCGTGCATGACCTCGCCGGATACCGCGTCTTTCGCAGTTCGACGGGCCAGGCCGCGAGCTTCGAGCTGCTGGGTGAGACGGCTACCTCCCCTTACCGGGATAGCCATTTCGAATTCGGCCAAACCTACTACTACCAAGTGCGCTCGGTCTCCGGGAAGCCCGGGCATCTGGCCATGAGCGATGCTTCACCGACAGTGAAGGTCACGCCCCGCGATGTTTTCCCGCCCGCCCCGCCGCAGGGATTGCAAGGCATCTACTCAGCGAGCGCGGTGGAACTGGTGTGGACGGCCAACACCGAACCCGATTTGGCCGGATACAACGTCTATCGCCTGGAAAATCAAGCCCCCCAGCGGGTGAACAAGGAACTCTTGCGCACTCCCATCTTCCGCGATGCCACCGCCGCGCCGGGAAAGACTCTCACCTACTATGTAACGGCCGTGGACCTTTCCGGCAACGAAAGCAAAGCTTCCCAGAAAGAAGAAGTGGAAACTAAGTAGGACCCTGCACCGAAAGCGCAAGGGTAGGGATGGGCAAATCGAGATGTGCTTTTGGCATTTAAGTTGCTAGGGGTTTCAGTGGCCTTGTTTTATACTCAGTTAGATGCAAGGCTAATAACACGAAGGCCGCTGACGTGACGCTTTCGAATGATTTTGGAACCGCCGCCGCGGGGATGGCCGCGATTGTACTCATGGGGGCCTGTGCCGCCATTCGCCGTGGGCGGCGCAAAAGCCCTGCTGAGGTCGAACGGTTGCGCCGACTAGAAGTGAACCTTTGCGGGCGAATTGGCTGGGGAAGAATCTTAGAGCAGGCGGAACCCTTGGCGAACGGACCCACGGGACCGATTCTCCTTTATGCCTACGAGGTGGCCGGGGTCACTTACGAGGCGGCGCAGGACGTGAGTGCGCTGGCGGAAGTGGCCTCCGCCGCGCCGTACCTTTCCGGCCAGACCACCAGTGTGAAATTCGATCCGAAGCACCCCACCAACTCTATCCTCGCCTGCGAAGCCTGGTGCGGCATTCCCGACCTGGTGCCCAACCGGAACGCTTCTGTCGGGCACGGGGAACACTCGGCTAATCCATTTCCAGAAAGAACCTGATAAACGGGGCCAATCAGGGCAGGCAAACCTTTCCTGGTTTCGGGCGCTGATGTGGGCCGTTCTTGCCCATCCAGGAGGGAGCGAATCGTCCTGTCCGCCAAGCTTGCCCGCTAATGCTCTCACGGCCAAGTAGTTACAAGTAGCCCCCGAAAAGGCACGGACGGAATGCCGGTTGCAGCGAAAAGAATGCGAAAGTAAGTTCCAGCGCCGCCGGAAGATTAAGTTGCGGCCGCTGGGGAATGGCCGCAACCGAAGCTTGCGAGCAGGCTTTCCCGGCAGCGTGGAGCCTAGGCCAATTTGGATTTCCGTATTTCCGATTTCGGATTGAAGACCAGCCGCACAGGGCCATTAATCCCAAATCGCCAATCTAGAATCCAAGATCAATTCGAGGTGGACAATGTCCGTATCTGGCGTTTCGTCAAGCAACTCCTTGAGTCAAAGTATGCAAATGTGGCAGGCAAGGGCGCAGAAGATTCAAAGTGAGTTTCAACAACTGGGGCAGGATCTCCAGGCGGGGAACCTCACCCAAGCCCAATCGGATTTCAGCTCATTGACCCAGAACATTTCGAGCCCGCAGCAGAGCAACAGCCCGCTGGGCCAGGCTTTTAGTGCCTTGGGATCGGCGTTGCAGTCCGGAAACGTGTCGGCCGCCCAGAAGGCCTATGCAACCCTTCAGCAGGATGTGGAGCAAGCGGGCCTGGGTCACTACCACCATCACCACGCGGGGGGGAGCTCCGAAACCCCCAACTCCTCCACGGGCAGCGCCCTGTCGCAACTGTTCAGCACCTTAGGAACCGCCCTTGTATCTGGGAACCTGTCGGCTGCCCAGACAGCCTATTCCACGCTCTCCCAGGATCTCGCGGGATTCGCGTCGGGCTCGGGTTCCACCTTCCAGTCGATGGCTGGGGTGTTGAGCTTTTTGGGTTGACCGATTTCTGGCGCAACGTTCAAGGCATGGCCATCCCGGCCATGACGGCGCACGGGGGGAGACGCCCCCGCCACAGCTTTTGTGCCGCGCACCACCGAACGCTTGCCCTCGAACGCTGCCCTCGCTTGACACTTCACCCCGCCCCGCCCTACCATGACCCCCGCATTGTGAAATTGACGTCAATGGAGGCGTGATGAAAACCCTGTCGCAATTTGATTTGACCGGCCAGGTGGCCCTGGTGACGGGCGCCGCGCGGGGGCTGGGGCGCGCGATTTCGCTCGAGTTGGCCGAGGCAGGAGCCGACGTGGCCCTGGGGCTGCGTGATGTTTCGACGGGCGGAGGCCTTGCGTCCGAAATTGTGGCGCTGGGCCGCCAGTCGTTGCCGCTGCAAATGGACGTGACCCGCCTGGATCAAATCTCCGCCGCCATCGACGCGACGGTCGCGCGCTTCGGGCGGCTGGATATTCTGGTCAACAATGCCGGCGGCGGATGGAACAATCTTGCCGAGGATGTGACCGAGGACGAGTTTGATCGGACCATCGCCTGGAACGCCAAGTCCACTTTTTTTGCCTGCCAGGCTGCCGAGCGCGTCATGCGGCAACAAATGCGCGGGTGCATTATCAATATGAGTTCGCAGGCGGGCTTCGCGGCCTTGCCCACGGAATCGGTCTATTGCCTGAACAAGGCCGCGATCGCCCACCTCACCAAATGCCTCGCCGTCGAATGGGGCAAGTACAACATCCGGGTGAACGCCGTGGCGCCCACATTTATCTTTACCCCGGGCACCGAGGAAGCGCTCTCCGACCCGGCCTTCCGCGCCGACACCGTGGAGCGCATCGCGGCCTTGCACCGCATCGGCGAGCCCCGGGAAGTTGCGGGGGCCGTGGTCTTTCTGGCATCGCCCGCGGCTTCGCTCATCACCGGCCACACCCTGGTGATCGACGGCGGCTGGACGGCGCGGTGAGCCAATTGCGTAGCGACGGTTTTACCCCAGGATTGGCCAAATTAGGCCCTTCGCCTCCCCGCATTGTTGACAGCCTAAGAATGCCTATTGATGCTTACTAATACCAGGGGTCTGTGGCGCGGGTCAAAATGTCGCTTTTACAGCCTCGCACTTGACTTTTTGCACCCTGGCAACTCCCTCCGCTAATTTGGACACCGGGCTTGAGCCCGGCACATGCTGACCTAGCGGCGAGTTTACCTCGCCATGGCGGCGTCCCGATAGGATCGGGACAGGTTCCGCCGCCGCTACGCCATGCCGCCCTCAAGGGCGGCTCTATGACTTCCGGCCCGCCCGCCAGCGCCAAGAAGCCTCTGAACCAGGTGCAGGTTTTCGCCCCGGTCTTTTTCTTTCCTCCCTTGACATGGCAGTAAACGAGGCGTATAGGTAGAGCATCTAGGTGTTATATGAACGAAGAAAAACCTGAGTTCCTCAAGGGAACCCTCGACATGCTGATCCTCAAGGTTGTGGCGCTCGGACCGATTCACGGCTACGCCATTGCGCAACGGATTCAGCAGATCTCTCGCGATTTCTTCCAGCTCCAGCAAGGCTCGCTCTACCCCGCCCTTCACCGGCTGGAGGATCGCGGCTGGCTAAGGGCAGAGTGGAAGGCCACGGAGACGGGCCGTGACGCAAAGTTTTACGCGCTCACTCCCAAAGGCCGGAAGCAGTTGGAGGCCGAGGTTCACAATTGGGAGCGGTTGACCGATGCGGTCGCGTTGATTCTCCGAACGGCGGAGTAGAGAAGCAGTGATGAGTCATGAGTGGCGAGCGACAAGCGAGCAAACGCTGACCGCTCATAGTCGATGGCTGGGCGTTAAAGGCTAGAGGGAGGCTCCATGCGCTGGTACCAACGCTTCTTCCGCAGATCGCTCACTGAAAAGCAGCTCGAGGCCGAGCTGCGCTTCCATCTGGACCACCAAACTGCCGACTACATCGCGGCGGGCATGAAGCCGGAGGAAGCGCGGCGGCGGGCGCGGCTGGAATTTGGCGGTCTCGATCAAGTGAAAGAGGAATGTCGCGACGTGGGGAGCGCGAGATTTGTTGAAATGCTCGTCCAGGACCTTTGCTTTGGTTGGCGGCGACTGGCGAAGAATCCGGGGTTTATGACGGTTGCGGTTCTGTCTCTGGCGCTGGGCATCGGCGCCAGCACCGCGATCTTCGCGCTCATCGACGCGGTGATGCTGCGCACGCTGCCGGTCAAACATCCGGAGCAACTCGTACATCTCGTTTGCCGGTATCACCACCGGCCGAATCCGCGACACAGCGGTAATGGATCCGACAACGAGGAGCCAACATTTTCGTATCCGCTGTTCCAACAGTTCCGGAAGCACGAAGACGTCATGGTCAACACCTTCGCCTTTGTTCCGCTGGGATTCACAAAAGAAACTGTTACCGTGATTGTCGATAAGGGCGCGCGTATGGCCGACGGTGAGTTGGTCAGCGGCGGATACTTTTCGGGTTTGGGGGTGCAGCCGGTCCTGGGGCGTGCGATCACCGATGCGGACGAGCAGCCCGCAGCGCCTCACGTGGCGGTAATCAGCTACGGCTACTGGAACCGCAGGTTCGGCGGTGACGCGACGATCGTCGGCAAGGCGGTGACCGTCGGCGGTCAACCGTCCACCATCATTGGAGTGGCGCCGCCCGAGTTTTTCGGTGTCGAACCAGGACGGTCCATCGATCTCTGGTTACCGCTGAGCAAGTATGGCGGTCTGCAACCTTTTGGCATAAAAGCTTCCGACCGATCAATGTTTGATAACGGCGACTGGTGGTGGCTGGACATCATGGGCCGGCTCAAGCCTGGTTTGTCGCCGGTCCAGGCGCAAGCCCAGGCGGAAGTTGCATTTCAACAAGCGGCCGCAGCAACTTTATCCAAGAAACCGAAGCCGGAAGACGGTGTGCATCTTGTTCTGGTCCCTGCCGCCAAGGGATTGGAGACGCTGCGCAATCAGTTCTCCGAGCCGCTGCAGATCCTGGGTTTGGGCGTTCTGCTGGTCCTGCTGATTGCCTGCGCCAATGTCGCCACCCTGCTGCTCGCCGACGCCAACGCGCGCACCAAGGAGATCGGAGTTCGGCTCAGCCTGGGTGCGGGCCGCGGCCGGCTGATTTCACAATTGCTGAGCGAAAGCCTTCTTCTGGCGATCATGGCCGGCGCCCTGGGCGTGGCCATGGCGCTGTGGGGCGCCAGGATTCTGGCCCGCCTGCTGACCGGCGACGCCTCGCTGCTGGGCCTGGTTCACATCAACGGATTGGTTTTGGCATTTACCGCGGCAATGGTTTTGCTCACCACCATGCTGTTCGGAATGGCGCCCGCGATTGCCACAACCCGGGTGGACTTGGTGCCCACGCTCAAGGCAACGCTGGGTCAAGTTCTCGGATCGGCGCGATTCACGACGGGCAAGGCGCTGGTCATTGGGCAAATCGCACTTTCGTTGGTCCTCCTCGTGGACGCCGGACTTCTGGTGCGCACGCTCTACAACCTGGAGCACGCGAACCTTGGTTTTCGCCAGCAGAATCTTCTGGTGTTCAAGCTGGACGGAACACAACTGGGCTATTCTGGCCCGCAATTGCAAGGGTTGTATGACCGTGTCCTGGACGGGATGCGGGCTCTACCCGGCGTAAGGGGGGCGTCCAATTCAATGCAGGCTCTCCTGACTGGCTGGGAGAGCGATAGCGGCTTTGCTGCGGACGTTCGGGCTCCACGCGATCAGGGGAATGGGGCACAATGGAATGTCGTCGGCCCGAAGTTCTTTGAAACATTAGGAATCCCCATCCTGCTGGGTCGAGGCATCGAGGCGAAAGACGCTAGCGGCGCGCCCATGACCGTTGTGGTGAACACAGCCTTCGCGAAAAAATTCTTCGGAGACATTGACCCGATCGGTCACCGCATTAGTAGGCATGACAAGTTCAATTCGGGCGACTCAGCCGAAATCGTGGGAGTGGCGGCAAACGCGAAATATGACTGGTTGCGCAACGAGGTTCAGCCGACGGTTTACTATCCGGCAGCACAGATGACTTGGGCCATCGGCAGCATTTATTTCGAGCTGCGCTCGGCGGGAGATCCCCTGCCGCTGGTGCCCGAGATCGGTCGAGCCGTGAGAGACATCGAACCCAATCTGCCCTTGGCCGACGTCAAGAGTGAGACCCAGCAAATTGCCGAGGATTTGGTTGCGGAACATATGTTCGCGCGCCTGGCCAGCTTCTTCGGCTTCACTGCGCTGCTGCTGGCGTCCATGGGCTTGTACGGCACAATGGCCTACCGCGTGAGCCGGCGGACGCATGAGATTGGAATCCGCCTGGCTTTAGGCGCCCAGCGCCGGAGCGTGCTGGCGAATACGCTCGGCGAGGCGCTGGTGCTCGCCGTTGCCGGAATTGCCATCGGGCTCCCCGCCAGCATTGCCGCGGCGCGAGTGATCGCGAACTCGTTCTACGGCGTAACGGCGAAGGACCCGGCAACTCTTGCAGCCGGCACGGGGTCGGTGCTGCTGGTTGCACTCCTCGCCGCATGGCGGCCCGCGCGCCGCGCGACCAAGACTGATCCGATGGTAGCTCTGCGATACGAGTGAGTCATGGTCACGGCTTTTGTGATCGTGGGCCTTTCCTTCGATCGCCAACCTACGGTCAATTCCCAAGGCGAATTGGCCGTAGCCCCCTCCGGGTCACACAACCTCCGGCGCGGTTCGAACGGGTGAAGGCAATCACGAGTTGCCGGGCTGGCCCTACCCGGCGTTCCGCATGGTGAATGCAATCACGAGACGTAGGGGTAGGGCTTGCCCTACCCGGCGTTCCGCATGGTGAATGCAATCACGAGACGTAGGGGTAGGGCTTGCCCTACCCGGCGTTCCGCTGGGTGAATGCGGAAAGAGGGGGCGGCAAGCCGTCCCCCTACACCCTGCGCAACTCGATCACTGCGCAGGGGCAGGCCTTGTGACTCCCCTCCCCGTTGGCAAGCCGTTAGGGCACCCACGAGGGGTGCCCCAACGTTGTGGCACGGGCAGCCTGCCCCGATCCATCGGGGTCCCGCCCGTGACCGACACGGCCAGGATGGCCGTGCCACGATTTGGTTGCGGCTCAGCCGCGCCTGCTCCGATGACAGGTTGTTATTTTCTCCTCGAAAGGAATATACTTCTCTCATGCAGAGCCTAACGCTTCCGGTAATTCTTGAGAGCGACCAAGACGGCTATCTCGTTTCCTGCCCGGCACTCCAGGGCTGTTACAGCCAAGGGGAGACCTACGAAGAGGCCATGGTGAATATCAAGGATGCCATGCGGCTGCATCTCGAAGATCGCCTGGCGAACGGGGAGGAAATTCCCGAAGCGGTTTCCGTGAGCCTCTCCACCGTCGAAGTTTCCGTCTAATGCCGAAGTTGCCCCGCGTCACAGCCCGCCAGATGGCCACGGTATTGGAAAAACGCAGTTGTTGATTCCGAATCTCTGCGGCTCCGCATCTCGGCGCGAGATTGGTTATTTCTTTTCCGCTTCGCAAGCGCGGCGGAGCGCGTCGGGGGCGGGAACTATCAAACCTTGATCAACCACGCGCTACGCGACTATATCGAGGGTGCGCAGAAGCCCACAATCGAGGAAACGCTGCGGCGGGTGATCCGCGAGGAATTGCGCACGGCACCGTGAAGGGCGGGATCGGCGGATTCGCAATCCGGGGCTAGGGACTAACTGTTAGCTTTCTTAATCTTGAATCTGCCATTTTGAATTTGAGATCAGCCCTAGCCCTGTCCTATTTTGAATCTGCCATTTTGAATTTGCGATCAGTCTCCTGCCCTCCCCTATCTTGAATCTGCTATTATGAATTTGGAATAAGCCCCCCCGCCCCCTCCAGATTGAAAACGTGCAGTTGCCGCTGGGGTACTGGGCATGAGAAAGGCCCACGGACAGAAAAACGCTGTCCGTGGCTACCCGCTACCCGCTTTTGCAGGTTTGTGGTTTTGGCAAAGTAAGAACCGCGGACCCCAAAAACGGGGGTCCGCGCTACACCTCATCCGGCGCGCACCGCTGGAAAAGCCGCAGAGCCGGAGTGCGGGCCCTGCGCTACCAGTCAAAAGCCTATGGCACGGTCAGCGTCGCCGTGCCGCTGACACTCCCGGCCGTGGCCGTAATGGTGACGGTTCCGGCGGCCATTGTAGCGCAGACCTCCGCCTTTGAGGTCTGCGGTTCTTCCCTAGCCTCGCCTTCCCGAACGTGAGTGCAGGCGTCCCTTTTGGCGATTTGTGGTTTTGGCAAAGTAAGAACTACGCTCGCTCTTGCAGATTTGTGGTTTTGGCAAAGTAAGAACCGCGGACCCCAAAAGCGGGGGTCCGCGCTACACCTCATCCGGCGCGCACCGCTGGAAAAGCCGCAGGGCCGGAGAGCGGGCCCGCCATGGCGTGCCGGTCCGTAGGGCCGAACTGCGTTCGGCCAGCGGCGTGCCACGGGCGTCCCGCCCGTGAAGGGGCACGGCCAAGATGGCCGTGGCACATTTTGCTTGCGGCTTCGCCGCGCTGCGCTACCGGTCAAAACCCAGCCTATGGCACGGTCAGCATCGCCGTGCCGCTGACGCTCCCGGCCGTGGCCGTAATGGTGACGGTTCCGGCGGCGACGGCCAGGGCCAGTCCGTGATTGCTCCAATCGTTGGTGATCTGCGCCACGTTCGGATTCGACGAACTCCAGGTCACCGAGGCAAGCTGCTGCGTACTGCCGTCGCTGAAGGTGCCCGTGGCGATAAACTGCTGCGTTCCCCCCGGGGACAAAGTGGACGTTGCCGGCGTGACGGCAATCGACTCGAGGTTCGGCGGCGTCAGCGTGAGTGGTACATACAGCTCGGCATTGGCTATTTGCCCCCAGCCGCCGGGGACCGGTCCACCGCCCCCCGCCACCAGCACCAGGCCGTTGTTCAGCAGGGTCGCCGTGTTGAAGATGCGCGCCTGGTTCATGTTGCCACCGGTATAGGTGAAGGTCCCGGTGGCGGGATCGTACAGCTCGGCAGTGGCTCCGCCCTCTCCTGAAATGAGCGCCATGCCATTGTTCAGCAGGGTCGTGGTGTGCCCGCCCGGGATGTCCAGGCTGCCGTTAGTGTACGCGAAGGTTTCGGTGGCGGGATTGTACAGCTCCGCACTGGCTAAGGCACCGCTTGAGTTCCCGCCGCCCGCCAGCAGCACCGTGCCGTCGTTCAGCAGCGTCGCCGACTGCCCGCCGCGCGCGGTGTTCAGGCTGCCGTTGGTGTACGCGAAGGTTTCGGTGGCGGGATTGTACAGCTCCGCACTGCCGTCACTAGACCCGCCCGCCATCAGTACCGTGCCGTCGTTCAGCAGCGTCGCCGTGTGCCCGCTGCGCGCGGTGTTCAGGCTGCCGTTGGTGTAGGAGAAGGTCCCGGTGGCGGGATTGTACAGCTCCGCACTGGCTAAGGGAGGGCCGTCGTAGGTCGCGCCGCCCGCAAACAGCACCATCCCATTGTTCAGCACCGTCACCGTGTACCCGCCGCGCGCGGTGTTCAGGCTGCCGGTAAGGGAGAAGGTCCCGCTCGCGGGATTGTATAGCTCCGCAAGGCCGATATCATATAGGTAGTCCCCCTCCTGGCTAATGCCTCCCGCAATCAGCACCATACCGTTGTTCAGCAACGTCGCCGAAGCCGAGAAGCGCCCGATGTTCAGGCTGCCTGTGGTGTATGAGAAGGTCCCTGTCGCGGGATTATACAGCTCCGCATTCGATAAGTAAGGATTATCGAGGTTGCCATTTAAGCCGCCCGCCACCAGCACCATGCCGTTGTTCAGCAGTGTCGCCGTGTGCCACATGCGCCCGGTGTTCAGGCTGCCGGTCCAAACAAACCTTGTGACGTTCAAGACCGTCGAGCCGTTGATCGCGCCCAAGGCCGCCTCAATCGTCGTTTGCCCTTCCGCGACGGTACTCGCGAGCCCCGTCGTGCTAATCGTCGCCACACCCGGAGCCGAGGAACTCCACGTCGCGGTGCCCGTCAGATTCTGAGTGCTCCCGTCGGTATACGTCCCCGTGGCGGTAAATTGCTGCGTTTGTACCGAGATGAAAAAGACCGAGGGATTCGCCGGCGTCACGGCGATTGAAAGCAGCAGGGGGGGCGTCACCTTCAGCGTGGTCGAGCCGGTAATACCGCTCATCGTCGCGCTGATCGTCGAGGCACCCGCGGTCAGCCCGCTCGCCACGCCTCCCGCGGTGATCGTCGCCACCGCCGGCGCCGAGGAACTCCACGTGGCCGTGCTGGTGAGATTCAGCGTGTTCCCGTTGCTGTAGTTGCCCGTGGCCGTGAATTGCAGCCTTCTCCCCGCGATGAGGGAAGGATTCGCCGGGGTCACCGCAATCGACACCAGCGGCGCCGTCACGGTCAGCGTGGTCGTCCCCTGCAATCCACCGGAAGCTGCCGTAATCGTCGTATTCCCTACAGCTACCCCGCTCGCCAGTCCTCCCGCGTTGATCGTGGCCACGCCCGGCACCGATGAACTCCACGTCGCGGTGCTGGTGAAATTCTGCGTGCTCCCGTCGCTATACTTCCCCGTCGCCGTGAACTGCTGCGTTTGGTCCCAGAGGATCGAGGGATTCGCCGGGGTCACGGCAATGGAAAGGAGTACCGGGGCGGTGCCCGTGCCACCCAAGGCGACCACGATGGGGCTGCCGAAGGCGCTGTAGGGAATCGTCAGGGCGCCCGTCCGTGACCCAACCTCTGTAGGCCTAAATGTTACTCGGACCTTGCAAGTAAGTTTGGGGCCCAGGCTCGCGGGACAGGTGTTGCTGGCCACCGCAAAATCTCCTGTGGCCACCGGCGTCGAGACCGCCAGGGAGGTCGTCAGATGATTCGTCAGCGTGACCGTCTGCGCGGCGCTCGTCGTGCCCGAGGGCTGGCTGGCGAAAGTCAAGCTGGCTGGGGAAACCGTGACGGGCGCGGAGCCGGTTCCCTTCAGGCTGACGCTCTGGGGACTATTGGCGGCGTTATCGCTGAAGGTCAGCGCCCCGGTGCGCGCGCCGGTGGCCATGGGGGAAAACGTCACGCCCACCGTACACTTGGCTCCGGCGGCGATCCCCGTGCCGCAGGTGTTACTCGCAATCGCGAAGTCTCCGGTGGTCGCAATGCTCGAAAATGCCAGGGCGACGTTTTCGCGGTTGGTGAGCGTCACCGACTTGGCCGCGCTGGTGTTGCCGCCGTCCACTTTTCCCAAATACAAACTGCTGGGGTCGAGAGTGACCGGAGCGGTGCCCGTTCCCGTCAGCGCCACGGTCTGGGGGCTGTTACTGGCGCTGTCGGCAACCGTCAGGGTTCCCGGATCGTATCCCAGAACGGTGGGGGTAAACGTCATGACGATCGTGCAACTCGCGCCCGCTGCTAACGTCCCTCCGCTCGAGGGGCATGTCCCACCCGTCCGCGCATAATCCCCACTCACGGAAATGCTAATGTTCGTCAGGGTGGCGGCCTGAAGGTTCTTGAGCGTTGCCGTTTTCGCCGCGCCCGTCGTACCCTGGGGCTGATTTCCAAACTTCAAAGGGCTGGGAGTGAGGTCGACCGGACCCGTCCCCGTTCCCGTTAAGGCCACGGTCTGCGGGCTGTTCGTGGCGTCGTCCGTCACCGTGAGCGTGGCGGTTCGGCTCCCCAGCGCCGAGGGAGTAAAGGTCACCGGAATGTTGCAATACTTTCCCGCCCCGAGCATCTTCGGGCTGAGAGGACAGTCCCCGCCCCCGTCCAAAACGTAATCGCCCGGAGCATTCCCGCCGCTGATGGCGATGCTGCTGATGGTCACGGGCACGGTCTGGGTGTTGGTGAGCCAGGCATTTTTCAAACCGCTCGGCACGTTTACCTGATGATCGCCAAAGGCCAACGTCGCAGAATTAAACGTGGCCTGCGCAAACGCCGACCCGCCGGGAACGAGGAGAAGGAGTAAGACGACCGTCCAACCCAAGAACCGTGTTGTTTCATACTTGGCGGTTGTTAAACGGGAACTAAAAACATAATTGGAAGTTCGAGAATAATCAGATGTGCTAATCATGGCCATCTCCTCTCAGGCGGGATTTCCTTTTTTCGATCCGACTGATAACAAGCAGCGGGCCGTCTCTGGATGGAATGGTCCGGTGGGGTTCTCGCCGATGAGGGCCTCGCCGACCACAGAAGGCGCCTGCTTTGCCTCTAGTGCGGCTTTCGCAGCCTTAAGCTGCCACCTCTCCAACCGATAATTGTGAAATCAATATGCAACCGTGATACACCTCTCCGAAAATTAAGTCAATGCCCTGTGTCGATTTATTTTCAGTGTCGGCTTTGACTTTTGCGTTTTGACTTTTGACTTGCTTTTCGTCAGCAAGTGTAGCGCGGACCTGCTTTTTAGGTCCGCGGCTTTTTGCGGTTATTTGGGGAAGAGCCGCGGACCTAAAGAGCAGGTCCGCGCTACGCACTCGGTGATCATCTCAAGCAGCGCCTGGCAAGCAGGGTAGCGCGGAGGTAGCGCAGTTCAGCTTCCTCCGCGGTTTGTCCTCGTGAAAGCACCTGACACTTTCGCACATATCCTGTGTTAGAAACGGATGAATATGTAGTTACACGCTGGATTACGAGCCGCACAGGAGGACTGAACGGCGTCCACCTCTGCGCTACCCCGCTTGCCGCTGATAAGGTTGTTCACACCTTAGCCCCAAGCGGGTAGCCACGGTCACTGCTTTTGTGACCGTGGGCTTTCCCTTGGATGACAAACCGACGGTCAATTCCAAAGATGAATAGACCATGATCGAATTTCAACGACATTGCTTTGGACGTGGCAAGGGTTGCCGGTGTGCCCAGTTCAGGTTGATGACGTGCGATCGCCAGTGGGGTATCGTACATGAGAAACTGGATTACGAGCCGCAGAGGAGGACTGAACGGCGTCCACCTCTGATACCCCGCTTAGAGTTGACAATAGGCGAGACCCCCTCACCCGTCTCGCCTCGGCTGATGAAAACGCCTCGTCGAGCCACCCTCTCCCCCAAGGGGGCGAGGGGAGAGTTGAACCTGCTCACTTGCCACCAGCAGAACCTCGGTGATCGTCTCAACCAGCGCCTGGCAAGTTACGGCGCCATTCCCGCCCCATGGACAAAATGCCATGCACAAATATGATTGACTTCGCATAGAATCTTCATATAATCAATCACGAATGAGCACGATGGTTTTTTCGAGGCGGAGTTCGAAGCCCAAGGATCTGGCGCCGAAACGCTTGGAGCAGCTCCGCGGCATTCTCGGCCAGGACCGGGTGGTTCGCGTGGAAGAGCTCACCCAGCAACTCGGCGTTTCCGCGGCGACCATCCGCCGCGACTTGGGCGAATTGGAAAAATTGGGGGAGGTGCGGCGGGTTTACGGCGGAGCGGTCAGCACCGGAGGCCGCCTGGATGAGCCGCTGTTTGACGACAAAACCTCCGTGGCCGCCGCGGAAAAGCGGCGCATCGCGGCGGCCGCGCTGAAGTACGTCAAGCCCAATGACACAATTTACCTGGACGGGGGCAGTACGGTTCTGGAGTTGGCGCGCCTGCTGAAGGAACGCTCGAACGTCACCATTGTCACCAACTCCCTGCGCGCGGCGGTGGAGCTGGCCGGGCGGGGGCCGCGCCTGATTCTGGTGGGGGGCGAACTTCGCCGCCTGGCTCAGACCACGGTGGGGCCGCTCACCCGCCATATTATTGAGGATCTGCACGTGGACAAGGCCTTCATGGGAACCATCGGCCTCAGCCTTGCGGAGGGCCTTACCACCACCGACCCCACCGAAGCCTACACCAAAGAGTTAGTCATGGAACACGCGCGCGAGGTCATTCTGCTTGCCGACAGCAGCAAGGCCCACAAAATTTCTTTCACCCGCGCGGGACGGCTTGAGAAAATCCGCGTGCTCATCACCGACCGTCAGATCGACCGGAAACTCGCGAAGCAACTGCGCGGGAGGGGTATGGAAGTGGTGCTTGCGTAACAGCCTCGGGACTCGGGGTTAGGGATTCGGGGTTCGGGATTCGGGGTTAGGGACACGGCATACGGGACACGGCACACGGGACTCGCAATTCGGTGTTCCCGCGAAATTCCAATTCGAGGAATCTTATGGTCCGATATGCACCGAACTGCAAATCGAACCGGAGCATCGGGTCTTGACCCCGCAATCCCGAATCCCGAATCCCGAATCCCGAACCCCGAACCCCGAATCCCGAACCCCGATCTTTTGGAGAGAAAATGACGCCAGCTTACTTGCAAGATTCACGACCTGACTTTGCACCCTTTGAGATCGATTGCGGAAAGATCCCCGCCTTTCGTTACGCGGGAAACCTGGGGACGGAACTGGCGACGGGGCGCATTGACGGCGCGACGGCCACCGCGCTCCTGGAAGACATGCTCATGATCCGCGAGCTCGAGGAAATGATCGTCACGGTGCGGTCCGGCGCCTACGAGCCGCTGGCCGGTTACAACTATCGCGGCCCCACGCACGTTTCGATTGGCCAGGAAGGAGCCTCCGTGGGGGCGTGCAGCGCCTTGTTGCTGAAGGATAACATCACCAGCACGCACCGCGGCCACGGAGACAGCCTGGCGCGCGGGTGTTGCGCCATCCGCGCCATGTCCGATGAGCTGTTGCGGAAGCGCGTTCCCCACTCCACGGCGGTGCGGCACGATGAACTTCTCGAGCAGGCCCTGGAAGAGCACGTCTATCGCACCATTGCGGAACTTTTCGGCAAAGAGGATGGCTATTGCCGGGGGCGCGGCGGCAGTATGCACATCGCGGACTTTACGGTCGGCCACCTGGGGGCGAACGCCATTGTGGGCGGCAGCGTGCCGATCGCCACCGGGGCGGCGATGGGTTTGCGCTACCGGCAGACCGGCGGCGTGGTGTGCTGCTTCGCCGGGGATGGCGCTTATAACAACGGCGTGGTTCTGGAATCGCTGAATTGGGCGGCGCAGGCGCAATTTACCAACGAGATTGCCGGCGACCGCAGCTTCGGCATCCCCATTATCTTTTTCGTTCTCAACAATCATTACGCCATGACGGGGCGGTCCGATAACGAAGTGACCGGCGTCACCCACCTGGCCCAGCGCGCCGCCGGGTTTGCCGACAATCGCATGCACGCGGAGATTATCAACGGCATGGATGTGCTGGCCACGCGCGACGCCGTCCTGCGCGCGAGCCAGGGCTGCCGCGAGGGATTGGGACCTTACTTTTTCGACGTCGACACCTACCGCTACTTTGGCCACTCCTTGAGCGACCCGCGCAACGAATATCGCACCCGCGATGAAGAGGCCGCGTGGAAAGCCGTCGATCCCATCCTCAATTTTGAAAAGCAGCTCCTGGAATGTGGAGTTTTGGATCAGCCAGGCATCACCGAGGTGAAAACCAGGGTGCGGGAGCGCAACGCGCGGGCGGCGGTGCGCGCCGCGCAGGCGGCGGACCCTCCCCCGGCGGACGTGATCAAGTACATGTACACGGACACTTTTGTGGAGAACGTGCCGCCGGAATTTGCCAAGGTGGAGATCCTCGAACCGCTTCCCCCCATCAAGCGCACGAATGGCGAAATCACTTACCGCGACGCCATCAAGGAAGCGGTGATCGAGGAAATGCGGCGCGATTCGCGGGTCATCTTCTATGGTGAGGACGTGGCCGAGTATGGCGGGGCTTTCAAGCTCTCCAAGGGTTTACTCGAGATGTTCGGCCGTGCGCGCGTTTTCAATGCCCCCATCTCCGAAGCCGCCATCTGCGGGACGGCGGTGGGCGCGGCCATGATCGGGCTGCGGCCGGTGGTGGAATTGATGTACATGGATTTTCTGCTGATGTCGGGCGATCAGGTTGGCAACCAGGCGTCCAAGTGGCACTACATGTCGGGCGCCCAGGTGGAAGTGCCCATGGTGCTGCGCGTATCGGTGGGAGCGGGGAAGGGGTACGGCGGGCAACACTCGCAGACCCTGGAGTCGACGGTGGTGCACGTTCCCGGGATGTACGTGATCTATCCTTCCACCGCCTACGATGCCAAGGGCCTGATGAAATCCGCCATCCGCGACAACAACCCGGTGATGTTTGTCGAGTCGCAGGGACTCTATAACGAGAAAGGCCCCGTGCCGCAAGAGGAATACCTTGTGCCTCTGGGCGTGGCGGATGTGAAGCGCGCCGGCAGTGACATCACCCTGGTAGCATACGGACCGGCGGTGCCGCTGGCTTTGAAAGCCGCGGACCGCTTGCGGACCGAATCGGGCGTGAGCGCGGAAGTGGTTGACCTCCGCAGCCTGGTGCCGCTCGATATCGAGACCGTACTGATGTCGGTGCAAAAGACCGGGCACTGCGTGGTTATCAGCCAGGCCGTGAGCATCGGGAGTTTTACGGGCGAGGTCGCGTCGACGATTCAACACGAAGCGTTTGATTATCTCGATGCGCCGGTGGTGCGGGTGGGCGCAAAGAACGGCATTGCACCGCAATCGCACGTGCTGGAAGCAGTCTTCTATCCGCGGGTAGAGGACATTGTTGCGGCGGCAAAATCAATACTCTAAGGACGAAGATCGAAACTCGAAATTCGAAACTCGCCACGATTTTCGAGTTTCGATCTTCGAGTTTCGGCTTTCGAGGAACATTCGCATGGTTAAAGCCGTAGTCATGCCCAAATTGGGGCAATCGGAAGAGACGGTCACCATCGTTCACTGGCGCAAGCAAGTGGGCGATACCGTCGCCAAGGGCGACGTGCTTTTTGAAATCGAGACCGACAAGGCGATTCTGGAAGTCGAGAGCTTTTATGCCGGCACCCTCCTGAAAATTGTCGCGGGAGAGGGAGTGACCGTCCCCGTGCAAGCCACCGTGGCATTTGTGGGCGATCCTGGTGAGCCGGTTCCGGAAGTTGTGCTGCCTGTGGTTTCACCTAAGAAGATTGAAGCCGCGCGGCCCAGCGCAGTGCCATTACCGCAGCGGCCTTCCGGGGTGGAACGTAAACCTCTTTCACCGGGTGGTGAGAGAGTTGCCGGTCCTCGCGTTGCGGAAGCGCCGCCCGCCGCGGTCCTCGCGGCAGAGCCGCAGTTGTTCAGGATAAGTCCCCGCGCCAAGAAGCTGGCCAAAGAATCTGTCATCGATCCCACCGCCATTGCGGGCACGGGCCCCGGCGGCCGGATCGTGGAACGCGATGTGCTTCAGTACCTCGACGCCCAAGGTTACGGCCGCTTGCGCATCACCCCCACCGCCAAGAAGTTGGCCGCGCGCGAGGGAATGAATCTGCTCGAGCTCGTGCGGAAAGATGATGGGAGCCAGATCACCGTCGCCGACATTGAACGCCTCCTGGCGGAGCGGCCCAAGCCCATGACCCGCATGCGGCAGATCATCGCCCAGCGATTGACGGAGAGTTTCACCCACGCGCCGCACTTCTTTGTGACCGTATCCGCCGATGTGACGGAGCTGGAGTCCTTGAGGGCGGAGCTGAAGGCTCAGGGGACGTCGTACACGCTGACGGACTTTATCCTGAAAGCCGCGGCGCTCGCCCTGGAACAATTTCCCGCCGTCAATAGCACCTCCGACGGCGAGAGCATCCGCTGGCACAGCAACATCGACCTGGGCCTGGCGGTGGCGCTCGAGCAAGGGTTGGTGGTCCCCGTCATCCGCCGGGCCAATGAACTGACGGTGGCGGAAATTCACGCGCGGGCGCAAGAGCTCACCGCCAAGGCGCGGGCGGGCCAGCTTACCCCCGCCGAGATGACCGGTAGCACGTTTACAATTTCCAATTTGGGTATGATGGATGTGGAGAATTTCACCGCGATTATCAATCCCGGCGAAAGCGCCATCCTTGCCGTCTCCAGCGGCGCGAAACAGCCGGTGGTTCGAAACGATCAAGTGGTAATCCGGACGATGATGAAGATGACCCTGTCGAGCGATCACCGGTTGATCGACGGGGCGCTGGCGGCGCGCTTCCTGAACTCGATTCGAAAAACTCTTGAGGAGATAAGCCTGTGGCAGCGTTCGATATAGTGGTGATTGGCGCCGGACCCGGTGGTTACCCCGCGGCGATCCGGGCAGCGCAACTGGGCGCCTCCGTGGCGTTGGTGGAGAAGGAAGAGCTGGGGGGCACTTGCCTGAATTGGGGCTGCATTCCCACCAAGACTCTGATTGCCTCGTCGGAATTGTTCGCGCGCATCAAGTCCGCCGAGGCGATGGGGCTGCGCGTGGCGAGCGCCTCTTTTGATTATGCCGCAATGGCCGACCGCAAGGACCAGGTGGTCGCGAAACTGCGCAACGGCGTCAAGCAATTGCTCAAAGCCAATGGCGTAACGGTCTTTCAAGGCACCGCCTCGTTCCAAAGCCGCAATCGGATTCAGGTGGACCCTGCTGATTCCGGCGCTGAGACGTTGATCCTGACTGCCGGCAAGACAATCATCTCCACCGGCACAACCTCCGCCATGCCCGGGTTCCTTCCGCGCCATCCGCGCGTCGTGGAAAGCCGGGGCTTTCTGGGGTTGCGAGCGCTGCCGGCCACGACGCTGATCCTCGGCGCCGGCATCATCGGCTGCGAGTTCGCCTGCATGTTGGCACAACTGGGCGTGCGCGTGACGATGGTCGAGCTATTGGAAGATATCGTGGCGGGTATCGATGCGGATGTCCGCCGCGAACTGCGCCGCCACATGGAAAAGACCTTGGGCATCCGCATCCTGACCGGCGTGACGCTGGAAGAAATCACCGCGGACGACCGCAGCGTGCGGGGCCGGGCCGGAGAGGAAAGTTTGGAGGCCGAATTGTTGCTGGTGGCTCTGGGCCGCAAGCCGGTAACCCAATCGCTGAAGCTCGAAAACGCCGGCCTCACCCCCAATGAGCGAGGCTTCCTCGACGTTGATGCTTACGGCAGAACGTACGTCGCCACCATTTATGCCATTGGTGATGTCACCGGCGGCCCGTTGCTGGCCCACGTCGCCACCTCGCAGGGGCTGGTGGCCGCTGAAAACGCCTGTGGCCGCTACCTGCACAAGAACGAAACCGTGGTTCCCAATTGCATCTTCACCACCCCCGAAATCGGCACAGTCGGCCTCGGCGAGCTGGAAGCCCAGCAGCAAGGCAGGAAGATCAAGACGGGGAAATATCTGTTTGGCGCGCTGGGGAAAGCGATGGCCATCGGCGAGCCCACGGGTTTTGTGAAGTGGGTGGCGGATGCGGAGACGGATCAACTCCTGGGAGCGCACGCCGTCGGCCCCCACGCTACTGACCTGATCGCGGAAGCGGCGGTGGCGATCCGCGCGGAATTGACCGCCGCGGAAATTGCCCACACGATCCACGCCCACCCCACTCTCGCCGAAGCCTGGATGGAAGCCGCCCACACCCTGATGGGCGAACCCATTCACTCTGCGCCACCACGCAAGCCGCAATCGTAGCGAAGCGCGACGGAGCCGCGCTGTGCTACTTGCTCCGCGCTATGTGGTAGACTGCCCCCGATATCAATTCCAGGAACCAGCGTGCGAACATTGCCTTCTATTTTCATCCTGCTTTTCTTGCTGTCAAGCGCTGAGGTTCTCTCTCAACCTGCCGAGCCGGGACCCGTCGTGCAGATATCGAGCGGCAGCGTGCGTGGATATTTGCAGGGAACCACCGCGGTTTTCAAAGGGATTCCCTATGCGGCGCCTCCCGTAGGTGATCTCCGCTGGCGGGAGCCGCAGCCGCCTTCTCCGTGGTCCGGGATTCGCGAAGCTACGAAGGCGGCGAGTGCTTGCGTGCAGGATCCTGCCGGCCTTGGCCCATTTATTCAGCCCCTCGCCGCTGCCTACGGCGCTTCCTATGAAATTCAACCTGTGTCCTCTTCCGAGGATTGCCTGTATCTCAATGTTTGGGCGCCGATGTGGCCTCCGCGGGGATCTCTCCCGGTCATGGTGTGGTTGCACGGCGGCAGCAATGCCTTCGGCAGCGGTTCCCAATCGATTTATGACGGAACCTCTCTGGCCTCCCACGGCGTCATCCCTGTGACGATCAATTATCGGCTGGGGATTCTCGGATTCTTCAGCCATCCCGAGCTGACCGCCGAGTCGCCGCATCATAGCTCCGGTAACGATGGCCTGCTCGATCAGCTCGCGGCGCTCCAGTGGGTGAAAGAGAACATTGCGCGATTCGGCGGCGATCCTGAAAATGTGACCCTCTTTGGCGAGTCAGCGGGGGCCATCGACGCATCAGCGCTCATGACCTCTCCACTCTCTGCCCATCTCTTCCGGCGGGTGATCGTGGAGAGTGGCCCTCCCTTCGGGCTTGGACCGATCCAGACGCGCGCCCAGGCGGAGGCCGTGGGCGTATCGATAGGCAAGGCGGCGCCGGGCAATTCACCCTCGCCATTGGCTAATCTCCGCAAGCTACCCTCGACGGAGCTGCTGCGGCTTGCCAATACCCAGCTCAAGGGACGCTACCTGGGGAATCTGGTCCTTGATGGATGGATCCTGCCCGAACCTCCCGCCAGGGCGTTTGCTTCCGGCGCCATTCAGAAGGTCGACCTCATGGTCGGCTTGAACGGCCGTGAACTGAGCGCCTTTCGTGTGGTCGCTGCATCGGGAGTCAAGACCCCGCCAACACCAGAGAAAAGTGCCGGCCCGGCTCAGGTGTTCAAGCGGCTGGCGGAAACCGTGCACCCGCTTTATGGTGGATGGACGGATGCCGCCATCGCCCTTTACCTTTTCAAGGAGCTGTTTGGCCGCGATCTGGCCATTGATCAGGCCAGCAACGACATGCTCATGGCTTGCCCGATTGGAGCCATGGCGGCACTTACCCGTGCCCAAGGGCCGAAGGTCTTTGTCTATAAGTTCGATCGCACCATTCCGGGGAAGGGGGAGACCAATCTGGGAGCTTTCCATAGCCTGGAGCTTCCCTACGTCTTTAATGCCATGCATGATCGCGACTGGCGATGGCTGCCTTTTGCCGCGGCCGACGACAAGCTGGCAAGTTTGATCGAAACCTACTGGACCAATTTTGCGAAGTCAGGCGACCCGAACTCTCCCGGTGCTCCCCACTGGCCCGGTTGGGAGAGAGGCAGTGACAACTATCTCGAGTTCGCTCGGAATGGCGCGCCCGTCGCTCAGCAGAACTTGGCGCCGCCATTTTGCGATCTTTCCCTCGATTGGCTGCGCAAGCAGCTTGCGAATAGCAACTAGGGTTATGAGTAAGAAGTCAATCGGAGAAATCGCTATAGTGGAAGCGGAATCTCCGAAGCCCCACCAGGGGCGTCATCATGTAGCCCATGGCGTAAGCCATGGGGACCCGGCCCTCTCCCCCCTTCGTCCCCCCTCTCCCACCTGGGCGGGAGAGGGGGGAGGGGGATGAGGGTGGGCGCTCTGACCCACGGCTTGCGCCGCGGGCTACATTATGTCACTGCTGTCCAAAATAATCGATTGCCGATCGTTCAACCACTGCAAAGAAAGGCTTTAGGACAGGGAAAATCGGCCAACGAGAAGGAGGTTTCGGTTTCCATAAGTTCGTTGCCTG